>ENA-OPST01000007-OPST01000007.1-human-gut-metagenome-genome-assembly--contig:-NODE-7-length-87165-cov-6.847182_pt1 | contig 87165 bp, 74 predicted proteins | sample MGYA00241812_ERZ501915 | MGnify/ENA primary metagenome ERZ501915 (study PRJEB25962, sample SAMEA2042453) | human gut metagenome | biome: human gut; feature: human-associated habitat; material: faeces...
CTCATGTACGGTTCTTAGGGGAGAAGGGGGCAGCAATGCCCTTGACTTACCCGATATTGAAAAGCAGGGTGACTTTTTTGTAGAATCCCCCATCATTCTGCTTGCTGCAATAATCTGGTATTTGAAGATTTACAAGAACGGGATTTATTGTACGTTCCCGCATGCGGTGGAATTACTGAACAAGCCTTATTCGGACCTGTTCACCGTCCTGACTTCCTATCCGGAGTTGGAAAACTACCTTTCTCCTTTCATGGATGCATGGAAAGGAGGGGCGCAGGATCAGCTCCAGGGCCAGATTGCTTCGGCAAAAATCCCCCTTACGCGTATGATTTCCCCACAACTATACTGGGTGATGACAGGAAATGATTTTTCGTTGGATATCAACAATCCGAAAGAACCCAAATTACTTTGTGTCGGCAACAATCCGGACAGGCAGAACATCTATTCGGCTGCACTCGGACTATATAATTCCCGTATTGTCAAACTTATCAACAAGAAAAGACAGCTCAAATGTGCCGTAATCATCGATGAGCTTCCCACCATTTATTTCCGGGGGCTTGACAATCTGATTGCAACGGCACGAAGCAACAAGGTGGGCGTACTTTTGGGTTTTCAGGATTTCAGCCAGCTGACCCGCGATTATGGTGAAAAGGAGTCCAAGGTTATTCAGAATACGGTAGGAAATATATTCAGCGGGCAGGTGGTCGGAGAAACCGCAAAGACACTTTCTGAACGCTTCGGCAAGGTGCTCCAGCAGCGTCAGTCCGTTTCCATCAACCGTCAGGATGTTTCCACTTCTATCAACACGCAGCTTGACTCGCTTATCCCGGCATCCAAGATTGCCAATCTGTCGCAAGGTACATTTGTCGGGGCTGTGGCGGATAATTTTGGCGAGAAGATAGAACAGAAAATATTCCATGCCGAAATTGTTGTGGACCATGCGGCGGTCAATGCGGAAGAAAAGACCTACAGGAAAATCCCTTTCATCAACGAATTCAAGGACAAGGACGGTAATGACATCATGATGCAGCAGATTCAGCGTAACTACGACCAAATCAAGGCGGATGCACAGGCCATCATCAACGAAGAGATGGACCGTATCAAAAACGATCCGGAGTTATGCAAGCGATTGGGGTTGGATAATGAAAAAACATCCAAGAAGGAGTAATCCTTCCTCTCATTTAAATATCAATGAAGTGCGTGGGGGGATTTTCCCGTCAATTCCCCCCCATACTATTAGGCCGGAGCTCTGCAATAGGGGTATTCCTTTCATCTACTTTCCGAACTCCACGACAATCTCCGTCACTTCCCCATGTACTCTCCGCACATTCAGCACCCGTGCAGGAATCCCATGGTTGAAGCAGCATTGGATAAACTCCATTCCGATGAACACTCCTGTATTGTATTCCTCTGTATCGTTCTTCGTGTTTTTGCAGAAAGTTACGGTTCCTTTCATCTTTTCATTCCTTCTCTTGCGGTATTGCGCTTCCTTTTCAAACATCATAAAGACTTCTCCTCTGACAATCTGCACCTGTTGGCCTTCGGTTTGTAGGAATTGCAGGTAGCTTTCCAGCAGGTCTTCCGGGCATCCGCTATGGGATAGCATGTTTCTTATCCCTTGTATCTGAATCAAATTTTCCATTACTTTTTATTTGGCTATGATTATCTTTTTATCCTTGATGACAAGTGTGTCTTTCCCGCCATGATTCGTCAGGCTTACATCTTTCAAGTCAATACGGCTGTTGGAGATGGAAAACTCCTGATGAATCGTATCGTTCCGCAGGAAGTGGATGTCCTGCTTGTACAGGTTCGGAATGGAAAAGAACAGGGCTATGATTCCGCCCATGCAGCATATCATCAACAGGGTAAAGGCAACAAACCACCGCTGGTATTTTCTGTCATCCAAAACCTTCACTTCAACCGGTGCAGGCTCTTCGTTAACTGTTGCCTTTTTCTGGTTGCATATCACGCGGCATCTCAAATTGGGAAATTCATGCAGGCTGAACAGGTCTGGAATCTGTTGCAGGAATTGTAGGTATTGCTTGGTTTCTATCTGCACTTCCAGTTCCATGGTTACACGGATGACACTTCGTTTCATTATCTTGGGTTTTCCTATTGCCCCCGTGGGTTTGGCGACATTGACAGGACGGATGTCCGATACGCCTGTGTCCACACTCATGGCAAGCTCCACGCCGATGTTTCCCAACGAAGGGGTGTCTGCCGGATGGCTTCCATAAGGTGAAGAGTTTTCCGTTCCTTCATATTCCGCTATCAGATCTGCTATTTCTCGCACCTCGGTTACTGCCACGTTCTTTGCCTCTGCATTCACAAAGGTTTCCACTTTGGCCTTCACCCTGTCGGTCAAAAAGGCCTTTATCTTGTCTTCGCTTTTCTTATGGACTAGGTAGCTGGGATACTTCTTCGTGAAATTTCGGGCTACGTTTTCCATATAATTTAAAGTATATTCATGGTTGTAAGAAACTGATATAAAGAAAATAACATCCAATGAAAATATATTCCTATTTTGTTGCATTTTTATTATATTTTAGGAGAAGTTCAACTATATTGCTTTTATGTAAATCATGTGCTAAAGAAATTGGCGTATTGCCTTCTTTGTCTTCAATATCTATTTTAGCTCCATGATTTAAAAGTAGTTCTATTAATTCTATTTTATCACTTTTGATAGCCTCTAATAAAGGAAAAATAAAATGTTCTAAATATGGAGTTTGATATCCATTTACATCTGCCCCATGTTCTATTAAAATTTTAGATATAGAAATATTAGATAACATACATGACAGTCCTAATAGAGTTAGTCCTGTATCATTATATATTTCATTTACCTTTTTATCATTATGCTGCAATAAGTACTGCAAGATTTCAGGTTGTTCCCAATATACAGCTGCATAATAAATATCATATTCATATATTTCATCAGACATTGCTATTGAGTCTTTTGAGGCTAATATTTTTTTTATATTTTCTACTTCTCCTTTCCAACATGCAATTCCTAATGGATATATTGTTTTGCCATCAATTATAGTATCACAACTATTTTGCCCATATAGTAAACAGCTATATAAGGCTATAAATAATAAAAATACAAATCTATTTTTTTTCATACTACTATTGTTTGCATTCTATATGTATTGCTCCTTCACTTGCATCAAATATAACTGTACTAGAATTAGAAATTCCTTTTATTGGATGAATAATTTTTGTTATTGATGATTGCTGAGATAAAAGATTAACAAATTCTTTAGCATTATTCATTTTCGTTGAAATATCTAATACATTACATTTTCTATACATATTTTCGGAAACACAATGTAATGATACTCTCTGATTTTCCTCTGATAACTGCTCTATTTTTTTTGTCATAGCACTTATTATTTCATTTTTGGCAGCTCCTTTTGATGTATAATCATCAAAAACTGCTGTTACCAACATCCCTGGCTTTCTATATCTAATTCTCTTTCCTCGTGATAAATTTGAATACATAGCTTCAGCCTGTTGTTGAGGATATCTTATAGTACTTGTTATAATTATTATATTATTATTGACTTTTTCCCCTATTTCCTCAAGCATCTTAAGAGTTTTAAGAGAAACAATATTTTTCCGTTTCGTATCCAAACTGCTATGGAAAATAATTTTACATTTTTTCTGTATATCTATATATATTTTTCCACAATGCATCTTTCGGGTTATATCAGAATATACTAAATCATCATCCTTTGCAAAAAAGTCTATATAGGCTCCTTCTTTAATGGTATCATTTTTCAAAGATATTTTTATTTTATCTCCAATCTTTACAGGAATTTCTAATTGAGGCTCTGCCACTGAAACACAATATGGCTCCAAAATCAGAAATCCCGTATAATCTAATGAAAAGTGAATAGTTCTACCTTGAACAATTTCAAAATACAATTCAGTACAGTTTTGCTTATTATCAACTAATACTTTATTAATTATCTTTTGCTTTTCAGAATCCAATAGATTGGATAATGTTTCTGATTTATTTGATTCAACTCTCTGTATTTGATATTTCTTTTGAATGTCTGGAATTATTCTTACGAACGGAAGAAAATCAAAAATTCCAATAATAGGAGATTCCTTTTGATTACCATTTTGTAATCGAGCTGTTATTTTTATATTTCTCATATTAATTCATTTTCAATAGATTTACATATTCACATTTGGCTATTCCCTGCTCACCTACAAAACCTTTTACTTCTATTGTATTCCCTAAATCATCTGAAATAATAAATTTTACAATATCACCTATTTGGGTATTTTTAGTTTCAGCATAGATATCTATTGTATAATCAAATAATAGCTGAGGTACATTTATTACTCCATCTTTATTCTTCCAATAGACTTTTATAATTTCAGGCTGTTTTTCTTCCTTTGATTCAGAAGTAACCTGCACAACAGTTTGTTGAGCAACATCTGATACTTTCCACACCTTCTCCCTAACCTCCAGATTATTCCTTTTGATAATCCCCGGTGACAAATACAGCACCATCATCATCGGAGAGTTTCCGACACTCATATACTCCTCTATTTTCACACAGAAGCAGTCCCAGAACCGGAAAATGTCCGCAATCTCCACTTCGTTGTAGATAAAATGGATTTCCCCGTTGTGCATGGCCCCTTCGTTCAGCCAGTCATAGAAGAACTGTTCTTCACCCTTGCACTCAAACGCAAGCGTAATCAGGTCTCCCTCGACCGGCAGACACTCCCGATTGCCGATTTCCTCGCATACTTGGATGTGGAGTTGTATGATTTTTCTCAGATTCGGGTCATCATAGTGCCGGATGTGGCACCGATAGTTATAATAGAGTATCGGCACCTCCATTCCTCTTATTTTCAGAATAGTTTCATAAATCATGATAATACAGTTTCAGGTGAATGACTATGGCAATAGGTCACGGCTGATCCAATAGTATGTCTGCCCGTTGGACTGGAACGGCTTGCCGGCGGCTTCGTCCAGCAGTTTTTTCTTTTCCTTGAAATATTCAATCAGCATGTCCAGCTCCGCATCCGTAATCATTTTCTTTTTCCGCAAGTCCTTGACACGGTAAACTTCAAAGAAAGGATAGTCGGTCGGGCAGGAGGTAAACCTTTGCAAGGCCTCTGATAGGGGCATTCTCAGGAAAGTCTTTCTCCCTACCTTGCAATATCTGTCCCTATTGCGCCCTGAAAGGAAATGTCTGGTCAGTTTTCTTCTTACACGTCGGGTTGAGGCATATTCCGGTGCGTTTAGGCTGTCCGTCTTTACACGTACGGTAGATTCTTCGGCATCTGTCTGTAGGTAGTCGTCCGGACAGTCGCAGATATCCACCTTCGCTTGCTTTTTCTTTTTGACCGCTTCGTATTTATAGTCTACGATCAGCTTGGAGGGTGCTTCCACATATTTTCTCAACCGTTTGAACTCCTCTTCGTTGACAAGCAGATAATAGTCCAGTGTGGAGGACAGCGAGTCCGGCAGTACGATTGGCTGTGCAGGCAGACTCCAGGCAGGTTCGGTATCCGGAAGTACGGATAGCATGGGGTGTACCCCCGACTGGCGGATATGGTAATAAGCTGTCATTGTCGAATCTGTCCTATATCGGTGTGTACCCACTTCGTCGAATGCCCTTGCCAGGCTGTTGCTCAGCAGGGTATTGTCAAACTTCACTTGTATCAGCATGGAATCCACGGCGGTGGTCAGTCCTTCCAGTTCCAGCGATTCGTTCTTTTGCGGAAACACCAGCCATCCCTGTGTCATGCTCCGGTTTGGAAAGTCCAGACAATAGGTGTTATGGTTCACCTCCGCATATTCGTTTTCATTTCTGATCTGTTCGGGATATACAATCAGTTCCCGTTTTTTCCGGCTGATGCGTGGTGCCGAGCAGTCTATCATGTTCCCGATTTGCAGCACGAAGTTGTTGAAGTTGTCCGGTTCTCCTCCGTAGAGCTGGAAGCCGATCATGCGGCAGTTGTTTTTTACCAGCTTGTTCACCAAGGTGGAGTCTGCCCACTCGCTGTTGAACCCTTTATCGCCGATGACAATCAGGATATTGGTTTCATCCGGACATTTGTTGAATTGCTCCACTCCGATCCGAAGGCCGGACCAGCTGCCGAATCGTCCGTATGTAGGTTTCAGTTGCTCGGCATTACGTGCTTTGGCGGAAAGGAAATCAAGCAGCTCCATGTAGTCGGGAGTCAGTTTGCAGATGGGATCTTTCCAGTTGTCCGGTTCATTGAAGGTAAGCACGGCACCGAACCTGAAAGAAAAGCTGTCGTCATTCACCAGTTGCGATTGCAGTCCCTGGATGGCATTCACCACGGCTGGAAACCGTTGGATGGTGTTCTCTTTTCCTTCCAGGACAAACATGAGGTTTATTTTTTGCAGGTCCTTCTCTATCTTGTTTTTGAAAGTCCCGTAATAGATTGGATTGCCGTTGACATTCAGCACATAGCTTTCCCGTTTGTCGATGACCGGCATCGGAAGCCGGGTTTTGAAGCAGAAGCTCGTGTCATTGTTCCGGTAGGACAGTACCGGGCTGTAGCGGATAGCAGGCTGGCTGGCCGAAAATTGCAGTTTCCGCTTCAGGTCGTTGGATGATAGCGGCAAGGTGTCTTTCCGTTCCCTGTCTTTAAAGACGAGCGTGCTGTCCGGCAGCGAGGTTAGGTCTATATGGAGCTGTTGTTCGGGGGCGGTCAGCAGGCGTCCGTCTATCCATCCGATGACAGCATGCCCTATGCTGTCTGCGTCAAGCTGCGGCTTGTCTGCCACGAGGGTGCATCCTTTGTCGTCCGATATTTGATAAGGATATACGACACTGTAAAATGGAATCTTGCCAGCCTCTTGTGTCAGGTCTGTATTTTTGAACAGTTTTACGGAGTCGTTGGCAAAATACGTTTTTGGGGTGGCCAATGCCACGCTGTCGTTCAGCATGACCACCTGTTTGTTTTTGAATCCGGTAACAATGTCGGTAAAGCCGCTCCGGGTCAGCAACAGGTCGTTTTGGTTGATCCATCCGCAGTATTTTGCCTGTTTCCATTCTTTCAGTTTCCCGTTTTTCAGAATGGCTGGGTCGTATTGAATGACTCTGAGCCAGTCTCCTTTTCGCTTGATGACGAGAAATGCGTCCATGTATTTCACAGACTGCATCTCGTTCTTTCCGCTCGGGCTCAGATAGGTCGTTCCTGCTTCATTGGCAAAGACAATCCACGGGGTATGCTTGGGCAGTGTCTGGCTGCGGGGAGCCTTTACCCCTTCTATGGAATAGTTCCGCATATATTCACGGGGTACATTCTTTATCCGCGTAAAACGGTGTACCGGTCCGCAGGATGCCATACAGATGATACACCCGCAAATCCATCCTCCTTTTATGAGTGTCGATATGCAATTCTTTTTCATGCCTCATTTGTTTTTTTGTTCGGAAAAGCGTTCGTGCTGTGTTACCATCAGCTGCATCACACATTCGTTGTTCAGGTTGTCTCCCATATCGACGAACACCTCGTCTATAAGGGTTTTCCTGCGTGCTATGATTTTCAGTCCTTGGCAATAGGAATAGAAATCATTCTTCTTGCTGTTGTTGACGGTTACCGCTATGTCCGGATTTCCGCAAAGGTATTTCTTCAGGATATAATTGTAATGGGTATTGAACGGCTTGCCGTCCACGATGGCTTGCAAGTGTTCACGGATGTCATTGCCGATGATGACAAGCACGTCTGTCGAGTCGTTCTCCGTATATTGGGGAAGGATTTCAATGGTGTGCCGGATCGGATATTGGGTATTCTCCGTAGTCAGCAGAACCTCGTATATGCCGGGTTCTGTATAGGCGTAGAGTGGGTTCTGCTCCCGCGAATCGACAATTCCGGATTCTCCGAACTGCCAGCGCCATTCTTTCGACGGACCGTATCCTTTGAAAGATACGATTTCTCCTTGAAAAGCGGTTGCCGGTGCTTTCATCCTGACAAGCTCGTCGCTTCCGTAATCATCCCGGCTCTTGTGTACTGTGATGATCTGTTTTCTTTCCAGTCCTCCGTCCACTTGAAGGCGCACTTGGTAGCGTCCCGGTTTCTTGAACACGTATTCTCCGCTCCGTTCGTGTGATATGTCCCCGTTGCCGAATTCCCAAAGCCAGGAGCGTGCGTTGCGAGTGCTGTCTGCATAATGAACCGTTTCTCCGGTTTCCACCTCTATGGGGGTCAGTGTCATACGCACGGTGCGGCTGGAAAAGAACAGCCGGATCAGTATGGCGACAAGGATGCACAGCAGCATGGCTGCGATTACGAACAGAATCTTTCTGGTATAAATTTTTCCCATGTCATTTGTTTTTAGTTCCTGAGCGCAAGTCTTCCTCCTTTTTCTGCAAGCCTATCTCGCACTCCTCCAGATTGGCTTTGAACAGACTTATGTTTTGTCCGATACTCCATAGCTGTTTCCTGTCGGACAGCCACATGGCATAAAAGTCGGCAATGTGCATGAACAGCTTGTATCGCTTGTCCCAGCTGTTCCTTTCGTATGTGTTCCGCAGGTTGTTTATCAGATAATGGATGTCGTCTTCTTCATACTGGGCGTAAACGCCCGGTTCAAATGTTTCTATTTTACGGAACAGGGAGTCCACCGGCAACTGGCTTTCCGCTTGTTCCTGCTGGAAATCCTTGATGCGGTTCATTTTGATCTTTACGAACTCTTTCTGCTCAAACATCTTGAAATCTGAGTTCCACATGAAAATTACCAGACAACACGCTACGGTTGTCAGGAAAAAGAACAGGAATACATAGGCATGTCCCATGAATATTTCCCGTTTGTTCATTGTCTTTCTGTTGTTGTCCATGGCTTTCCGTTTTATTGTTTGTTGCCGCCGGAACCCACATTCAGGTTACGCCTTGTTTTCCAGTTGTCCTGGATGCACTGCATCAGGTCTTTCTTCACCATCTCTTCCTGGATATTCAGCAGACGGATGGAATCTTTTACCCCGAGAAAGATGTTGAGGTTTTCCAGCAGCTGTCTGTAAAGCCTGCAATCTTTGGTATCCATGCCTTGGACATATTTGAGTAGGTTCATCTTGCGCGTACTGACAACGCTTTGCAGGAGCTTGTCGTTTATTTGCGGTGAAGTGTTCATCAGTTTCATGTACTGGTAGATGGAGTCCATGCTGTTCGACAGGGACAGCTCTTTGGCATAGATATGGTCATATTCCAGTGCCTGCTCCGTGATTCGCTTTACTTCTATGCCGGAGGTTTTCAGGAAACAGGCAAAGATGCTTACCGCAAGGATGGTGCAGCATGTCAGATAGCCCGCGAATCTCAGATAGGCTTTCCTTACTTCTGTGTTGTTTTTCGGTTTCATATAGGATGATGTTTTATATTCATAAATAGGTGCTGATACCCAGATAGGCGCCTTGTTCGGTTGGGGTTCCCAGCCAGAATCGGGCATCTTCCTGCTGGATGATGTAGCGGATCTGTATCTCCTTGTCCGAGGGAAGGAACAGTTCTGTCAGCGCATTCAGTATTTTACTGTCGGCGGCGCCGGGAAAGAAGCTTTCCATCCGTCGGGCGGACAGGGGACCGATTTCCACCAGCATCTGGTAGGTGCCGTCGGCAAAACTGTTTCCCAGAACCATGTCGTCTCCCAGAATGCAGCTCCCCAATTTGGGAATAAGGCAGGAATCCACTTCCACCACGCATTTGTCTCCTCTCTTGATATGCACGGGCACACCGGTCAGAATGGTCATGCACTCGCCGGTTTTGGAGAGGCTCGCTGTAATCTGTTCCATATAGGCCAGCATATGGACAAGCATGACCGCCAGATGGGTCGGCAGCAATTCCAGTACGGGCCATTGACCGGAAAAGATGCTTACGAAATCCGGATGTACGTTCATCTCGTCAATGCGGCGTTCCTTGTTCTGGAAGGCTACCAACATATGGTCCAGGGAGATTTCGAAAGGCTTGAAGAAACGGCGGGCGAAAAATTCCTCTTCACGGTGGATGCGGATTTCGTCCAGCACCTGTTCCTTCGATATTTTCTCGGACTGGTAAAGGTTCTTGTGGAATATGCCTTCGGGCAGCTCGTCATAAAGGCTTCTCCTGTTCACATAAAGATACAGGTAGTCCGTCAGGTCATAATGGGAATATTCCGGGTGGATGTCATGGATGTCTTTCGAGAATCCGCGCCGGATGTCTCCCCGTCTGAATATGAGGGTACGCTCTGCATCATACCCGGCTTCTTTCAGTCCGCTGGCCACCACTTCCGCCTTGAAGTCGGTATCCGGCAGGTTGAATGAATGGGAATGTTCGTCAAACCGTACTATTTTATCTTGTTCTTCCGTCATATCCGTTCGCTTATAGGGGATTAGTCCAGTATATTCCAGCGTGACTCGCTCGATTCTTTCGGTTGTCTGGAGCGTTCGGCGACAACGATGTTTTCCTTGTGCTTGCCGATATATTCCAGACGGCTGAGGGTTGTCCACAGGTCGTTGAACAGGTATAGGAAACGTTCCGCCGTAACCATCAGTTGGCGGATATTGTGGTGGTTGTACAGCAGCCCGCAGTTTTCCCTCAGCAGGCCTTCGTAGGCACCGGGAGTGATGCCGTTCCATTCGTTGAAGTATTTCAGCAGGTCCTCCTTGTCTTCCTTGTCCATGAAACTCAGGCATACATACAGGCGGTGAGCCAATGTGGAGAATACATTCAGGAAGTGTAGCGGTGAATAGTATTGCCCCTCGTTGCGGAAGGAGAAGTAGATATTGGATATGAACAGCATGACATGGCGGCACAGCATACCGATGTTGGTGGCCAGGCTGGTCTGTTTTTCTGCATTCTCCACTTTGGCAAGGATGTCAAACGAGGCTTTTTCTATGGAATCCACAAGTTGCCCGAATTTGGTATAGTAGCCTTTCAGGTCCGGATGGCTGGACATGCTTGTGCATGGCGGGATGAAGTTTCCGTCCACTTCACAGCGGTTTCCGTTCTTGCGCAGGCGTCCGATCAGCAGAAAGTGTCTTCCCAGCTCGCTTCCGTCGGTCTGTCCGCTCGGTAGCACGCTCAATGCATATTTGGGTAAGGCATTGGGCTGGCGTGGACTGATTTCCTTCTCGTTCGGAATACCCGAAGGAAGATGCTCGAAAGGGTCTGCCATCAGTATGACATCCCACCGCTTGTCCTTTTCTTCTTCCTCTTCTGTAGGGATATGGAAACTGGCGGTGAGTTCGTCATCCTCACCGGCATCATAATCTATCAGGTAACCTCCGGAAGTAAGGGCGTGGCAACGTTTCAGGCGGACTTCCAAGGTGCCTGTAACGAGTTCCGTAATGCTGAAATCGCCGGAAACCGGTTCTCCTTTCTTGAATGGCAAGAGTCCGTAGGTATTGCGGTTCAGATGAAATGACTGGTATTCGCACAACCGGTCCGTAAAGTGGTCTTCCTGTTGGGTGAAATGCCCTTTGTTGACAGGCATTCCGTCCGCCCAGTTTACCAGCGGATATTTTTTCTTTTGGCTCTGTTTTCCTATCATAATGTTTCTATTTAATATTCGTTATACTTTATAAGTTCGTTTGCCACACGCTTGGCTATGATTACATCGTGTCTTTTCAGCTTGTTGCCGGCAAGTGTAACGTCGGGGTCTATATAGCGCCGTCTCTTGAAAAAGGACGGTTTGGTATAGAATACCCATTCGTAATAGGCTCCTCCTTCATTCTTATATACGATGGGCGAAGACGGTGATTTGAGGTTGCAGTCGTCAATCATGCGCTGGAACCACTGCCCGAAGATGATATCCTCGGATGCCTTGCCGGTTATGCGTTCCGATGCGGGGTCATCCACCCTGCGGAATATGTCCACATCCATTACGATGCTCCGTTCACGGTTGATGTACAAGGTATCCGAGTCATATTCCTCCGAATATTTCCATACTTTATAAATTTCAATGGGTATGTCGAAATAGCTGTTCACCGTTTGGGAATACAGGAGTGGAAATGCAAAGGGCAGCAGGCAGGTGGAGGCCCAGATGCCGTACTGGAGTTCGTTGCAGAGGTTGAACACTACGGAAAAGAGTCCGGCTCCCAGAAGCATGACCGTAACCGTCAGCAGGCATTGGATGCCGAAAGAAGGCATTTCCTTGCTTGATGCGAACACTTTGCGAAGGACGAGCCGGTTGTAATATCCGGCAGTCCAGTACAGGATGACCAGCAGGATATAGGCATAGGGCATGAAGTTATAGTCCATGAATCCGGACAGGCCGGGCAGGGCAAGGATTATGCCGCACAGCAGCAGATACGCAATCAGTTTTTTGTTGTTGAGCAGCTTGTTCTTGCGTGCGATAAAATAGGCTGCGATTCCGAAAATCACGGTCAGCAGCGGCATCAGCAGGTACGATGAAATGAGATGTTGGGTAACTGGGTTCATAAGTATGGTATTTATGCTTTATTGTATTCTATGAATATCCGGTAATTGAATGTGTCCGGCGAACAGGCCGAAAGTTTGGTACGCAGGTTGTCTTTTATCTGTTTTTCCTGCGAAGGCTCATCCAGTTTCGTTCCAAGAATCAGATGGACTTCTTTGGTTCGGATCAGTCCTTCGTGCGGCATCGGGCTGATTTCCACCCCGTTCCGGATTTCTGTACGCACCAGCAGTTCGCCGAGTTCTTTTTTGCAGAAACTGGCTATGTCGTTCTGTGTCAGGACACGGCCGTGCGAAATGAAGGCGTATTTGTAGATGTCAATCCGTTCTCTGTTTTTGGGGGCTTGTTTCCCGCCGTAGGTGGTACTGACCAGAGCCAGTGTCTTCGGGTCCAGGTAAGTGGTGGCGTTGGGGGACAGGTTTACGCCTGCCTGTATCCGGTTTCCTACCTCACAGTTGGTTGTCCAGTATTTGACGGTAATCTGCCCTTTGCCGGACAGTTCGTCAATCATAAGGTAATAAGGTGTTTCCCTGAACTCGTTCATGTTGTCTGCCGTCTGTTTCATTTGCGCCATCAGCTGCTCCATCTGGATGGTAAGTGCCTGTAGCTTGATGCTTGATACGGCATTGAAGGCATGGGTCTCGTCATCCAGCAGGTCGGACAGATAGCCGAGCAGCTCCTTGGCGGAACGGGAGTCGAAACGCTCGCATCCTCCTTTGCGGATGGAGTAGGTTCCATAGCTTTCCGTGGAATCCTTTGCGGGATAGAGGAGTTCATGGTAGTTCTTTCCGTCAGAGTCCTTCACGCTGTGTACGGACAGAAGGGATTCGTAGCTGCCCGTGCGCAAGGGTATCACCCTGAAAGTTTCCTCAAGGGTGGTCGTCTGTTCGTGAAGCGTCTTGTTCTCTACAGGCACGATGTTGATGCCGGCATGGAGTTCTTCAAGGACTTCCGCAGTGAAATGGGCGGGGAACTGTATCTTCACCCATACCAGCTTGTCCTGCATCTTCTCCAGAACGGCCTCTTTGAAACAGGACCGCAGGGTGTCCGGAAGGTTTTTCCTGCAGGAACCGTCGAGTGGAAAGGACTGCGATACCTTCAGAAAATGTTTGCTGTAAATATCCATGACTTCCTTGTCTATGACGGACATCACGTCATAGTCTTGGAAAAAGGCACGGGTTGGTTCTTTCTGTATGGTTGTCTTTTCATGGATTCCCCCTTCCATCACGACTGTTTTCCCTTCTACGGACCATTCCGTACAGGGGAGCAGGAGCAGGTATTCATAGCTTTCCGTAAGGTTGGGAAAATCCAGATAGAAGGAAAAGTCTTCAAGGTCGGAAATGGATTCATCCACCGCCATTCCTAACCAGACGGTACGCGGAGGCATCCTTGTCTCTGCACGGGCAATCATGGTCTTCTCCAAGGTAGGGGCTATCCGGTAGAGAAGGTCGTCGCAGACCATATATTTCACGTCGGCTTTGTGCAGCCGGGTATCGCAGGCGGGATAAAACGATACGCTTCCGGTCGATAGCTTCCGGGTAAGCGAGTCGCTCTCGTAATACATGCCCGATTCCCGGGTTATCAGGTAACACGGTTCTATGGGATAGGCGTGTACGATGCCGTGTGCGGGAAATGGTGAGGTAAGGATGTCCGGGGTAAGGATTCGGGCGGTCTTTTCCAGCAGCCTTGTCTCGATGGCGGTAAAATCCTCTCCCAGCATATATATCTCGTTGGACAACGCTTCCAGCAGGAGCTTGACAACCGGGTCGAAGTTTTCCGCCTTTTTTATTCCCCAGAAAGCCGCAGCGTATTTCAGCATACGGTTTCTGATTTGCTCTTTATTGTATTTTTCTGTACTCATAATCCTTTCATCGGGTTGAAATCGGTCCTAAATAGATTACATAATAGAAACACCGTTTTTCTCCGGTATGTACCAGGGTTCCATATACATATACTTGTACACGTTTCTTTACGGCGGGAGCATCAAATACATTGTCCTGTCGGGTGGTATCATCAATGATGACACGTACATTTACACCCGTAAGCCGCTTCTCGTGCCGGGTAATTGCCTTGGTTATGTATTCCGAGAATTGTCCTTCCCAACGGGTGTGTGAGACAATGCTTTCAAAGTCGAGAAAAAAGATCTCACAGCCGAACTCCTTGTCAAAGGCATGTTCGCCGGGAGCCGTACTGATCAGCAGTTCGATAAACTGGTCGATGGACTCGATTTCCGAGCAGGATGCAAGACGGCTGTTTTCCACATCCTCGCTGAGCAGGGCTTCAAAATCCAGGGGCAATTTGCAAAACTTTGTTTCCATACTTGTCAGTGCCATTCGTTTTCAAATTCTTCGTCTATGAACTTCAGTGTTCTTGCGGCAAACAGAAGGACGATGCTGCTGGAATTGGATATACGGTCAACCTTGCGTTGCAGACGGATGCAGTTCCCATCCACAAAGCGCAAGGCAAATGCCGCTTGTTGGTCGGGTTGCTCCTTCTGGTAGATCCGTATTTCGCCGTCTTCACGGGAGTGGCTGTATGCGGCCCATCTCAACAGCTCGTCACCCGGCATCCCGCTGAGGGTACAGGTGACGAATCCGCCGTAGGCTTCACCTTCAGGCAATCCGTCACGGTCTGTATTCCGCTTGAATTGCAGGTCGAACTCTTCAATGCTGTATGTCTCATGGCAGACGGACAGCCGCATCACGTAGCGGTCATCCGGCATTGAGGATTTTTTGTTTTTGAACAATGAAGTGAACCAGTTCATGATTATAAGTTTAAGTGACACGAATCGCCGGTCTCCATTTCCCGGAAGTGGATGAATAGTGATATACGGCTCTCTTTGGTTGTTGAATGTACGTTGAACTCAAGGCATTTTGCTCCCTTGAAACGGATGATCTCTTTGGGAGTACCGGGCAGGCCGGAAGTGTTCATCACCTCTCCGTCCTTCAGGATTCTTGAATTGAACATCCATTCCAAGAGTTCCTCTGTAGGAAATCCGGCAATGCTTACCCGTATTTTACCGCCGTAGGTCTTTCCGGTTACCTTTCCGTTAGAAGTGGTTTCTTTCCGGAAGTCATACTCGTAGCCTAGCAGGTCGTATGCCTGCACTTCCTCATGCTCCGAGGGTTCGGCGGTCCAGAACTTGATATACGATTGTGCACTCATATCCTTATATTGTTTTATTCTTCTTCACTCATCAGATTGGTTTGCAGCATGGTTGTCAGAGTCCGTTCCTCGTTCATGCGTGATTCAACGAACAGTACCGTGTCCTGGCTGTCCAGATGCTTGCGGGCGTAGACACACAGGTAGGCTTTGAATGCTTGTACCTTCGTCCGGTATTCCTCCAACGGGAGAGCGAAGATGTCTTGCGTTCCTATCCGTTCCAATCCGTATTTCTCTAGTTCGTTTTCCAATGCCTGCTTTTGTCCGGTATCAGAAATGGAATAAATTATTAATGTTTTATACTTCTTCACCATAAGCTCTTGATTAATACGTAATAAGTTGTAATTTGTATAATTATAGAAAATACATATATACCGTAATATTGTACATATTTTTTTTCTTTATCAAATTGCTTGAAATACTTTCTATACTTGTCGTTCTTAAATAAGAAACATTTATTGATATAATACATAAATAAGCCTATGGCTATCCATAATGGGAGAAAAAATAAACCATTGGGATTAAAAGCAATTATCAATAAGTTTTTTATTTTTAAAGACTGAATTCCAATAAGGCATATAACAGCAATTATCCAAAGACTAATATGACACACGGAAACGGTAGCATAATCTGCAACCCAAAGAATTACACCTTTATGGGCTGCATCAGCTTCTATCTTTTTACTAATCGATATAACACGGTTAATATAATTATTATTCCATTTCTTCAACCTAATCCAATACAATGGATTAATAAGTCTGTACAAAAAATAGAATAGTATTTTATATGTACAATAATAAATCATATTATAATATTTCTCCAACAAATCTTTCATTTCGCCAGCTCTTCATATAACTCAACAGAAATATCTTCACCTATTTCACCTCCTACATATCCACCGGCAGCAGCTCCCAAAAAACCTGCAATCGCAGCCACTGCGGGAATTCCAATTCCACCTGTAAGTAATCCCACAACAGTAGTTCCTATTATAACTCCCACAGAAGCACCTAAATAACTTCCTCCAATTTTTGCAATTGTTTTTTTAGTATTTTCTCCAAAACCTTTATCTTCATAAAGTGCTATGCAAAATTCAATACTATCTAGAATAAAACCTACAATTCTTAATTTATCACCCAATTGTTTTCCAAGTTCTTTCAAAGAATATGTTTTCACATATTGATTACCATAAAAAACATAACCATTTGATTTCTCAAAATAGAGTTTAAAATTTTTATTTGAAATTCTTGTTTTATCAGATTTTTCTAAACCCTTACTGAAATTGTCTATATATCCATGTACATCTTTTGAACAATCAACAAAAACTTTTAAGTGACCTGTAATGATATCAAGCAAAGTATTAGTATCCTTTGTTCCTAGAAGTTTCAGTAACTCTATTGACGAGCGATCAATATGATAGTTATTATATTCATAATTATATGTTTCATTTATATCCTTACTTTTCACTTCAATTTTAATATTGAAATGAGTATCAGATTCATCAGTAGATATGATTATTTCAGAATCCTTTTTAGGTATCGTCAATGGGCCTTCTGGAATATTTAAGACATACATATCTCCTTTTTCTGAAACTAATTTATTACAAATATCATCATGTGTCAAATGAAGGCTCTTGATAATTGCCAACAAAGAAGTGTCTATTTGTTGAACTTTTATTGGATTGTATATATATGATGAATTTTCTAATATAGGCATCTCCGATGGAATGTTTTCAACATATGCATACCCACACCCAATGACAAATCCTTCATAAGGATATCCTTGGATACAGCTGACCCTAAAGTCATCCAGCTCCATATATGTTGTTCTATAATTTCCCATATTACACCCATCTATTGTCGAAATCAACTCCTTGAACAGTTAATGTTTCTGGAGAAATCGTTAATATTGTAGATAATCCTTGCCCGAAACTGATACTTCTGTGTAACCTTACGCAATATGCATTCGTAAACGCCACCTCAAATATCACCCCGGACGTACCGGTCTTGAACAGCACCGCCCCGTTCTTCTTTACCCACGGCTTGATGGCCCATCCGTAGATATTGTTTTTCACCGTTTGCGAAAGGGTTATCATGATTCGTCCCCCTCGCACTTCGCCTTCCGGCTGGTTCTTTAGGTTATCTACTGGCTGGTGAAAACCTATTTTGAACTGTTCCACTGCATATTCGTCGCCGTCAACGCTGAATATGACATTCACGTTGCTGTCCACTTGCGGAAAATTAAAAAGTCCCATAACGCTGCTGTTTTTAAAACACCCACTGATTTTCAAACTCTTCTGTACCGAATGCCAGTTTCTGTGCCTGTACGGTCAGTTTGGTCGCAATATAGCTTTTGCCTTGCCGGATATAGCTGATTTCCATATCCACACAAGTCGCTTTCTCAAAGAGTATCTTTTCGAGCGTGGAGCCTTGGTTGTCATGAACTACGATGGCTCCGCTCTGGTATTTACGGGCATCCAGCATCCACTGGATCATGTCACGGTTGGGAAGATGGGGATAGGTTACATAAAACGTGCCGCCTTTTACCTCGGTCTGTGCCTGTCCTTTGATATCTATCCCTTGGGCAAATCCGAATTCGCAGCCGATGAGCTGGTAGCTGTCCTTGTACATGTCGGTCAGTGAGGAGGCAGCCAGGTTACCTATCTTTAAGAATACGGTATATCCAAACATACGATACTTGATTATTGGTGAATATTCCAGGTTAATTCATTCTGTTCGTCCAGACCTACCTCCAGACTTTTTCCTTTGCCCAGCTCCTCGTTGATGATAAGCCGTGAAATCGGTCTGCGCAGATAGTTACGGATCACACCGGCCACTTGGCGGGCACCGTATTTGGGTGTGAATCCTTTGTGTGCAAGCATTTTACGGGCATCATCGCTGATGGTGATGCCGATACCCTGCTTGTCCAGAAGTTTTCTGACTCCATTGAGCTGTATGTCGAATATTTTCAGGAGTATCTCTTCACGGATGGGGGAGAACGGAACGATTTCAGACAGGCGTGCCAGAAACTCCGGACGGAAATACTGTCCCATCACCTCCATGATCTGGGTGGTGGACGGAACATTGCCGGACTCAAGTTGCTTGGTCAGCCACTCGCTTCCTACATTGGATGTGAACAGCACGATGGAGTTGGAGAAATCTCCTTCCTTGCCCAGACGGTCATGCAGTTTTCCTTCGTCCATGATTTGCAGGAAAATGTCATATACGGACGGGTGCGCTTTCTCTATTTCATCAAAGAGGACAACGGCGTATGGCTGTTGCCGTATTTTATTGACCAGCATGCCGCCTTCCTCATATCCCACATATCCCGGAGGTGCTCCGTACAGCAGGGCGGCGGAGTGTTCTTCCTTGAACTCGGACATGTCGAAGCGGATCATGGATTTCTCGTCATTGAACAGTGCCTCCGCCAGTGCTTTGGCAAGTTCGGTCTTGCCGGTACCGGTGGGTCCCAGCAGGAAGAAGGAGCCGATGGGCTGTCCCGGCTTGTTCATGCCGCTACGGGATTCCAGGATGGCATCCGTCAATGTCTTCAGGGCCTGGTCCTGTCCGACGACGCGTCGCCTCAGATAGTCTTCCATATTGAGTAGCCGTTCCTTTTCCTGCGACTGTATCTTGCCGATAGGGATGCCTGTCTTGCTGGCGACAACGGCGGCTACCTCATAGATACCTACCTCCTCTATTTTCTTCTCTGCAAATTGGAGGAGGACGTTCAATGCGTTTCTCAGATAGCCGGTCAGTTCTTCATACTCCTGCAATTCATGAATGTCCGCTTCATCGGGTATGACTCCTAAAAGGATGGGGCTTAATTTGTTGTGCATTACGAAAAGCAGCGTTTTCAGTTCTTCGGTCTTTTCCTGAAGGTCCTTTTCATCCTTTTCTATTTCATCCAGCCCGGACAGCAGGGTCTCCACATTCTTCTTTCCTGTTTCATTAACCATCTTGATGGCGGAGAGCGTCATGTCCAGCAGACCGATGGCGGAATCAGGCAGACGGCGGTCTTTGATATACCGTTTGGCAAGACGGACACATTCGGCTACGGCTTCGTTGCTGATTCTTACATGATGGTAGTCCACGTATTGTTTCTGCACGGAGTGTAGTATCTGGATAGCGGACTTTATGTCCGGTTCGCTTACCTGTATGACCTCGAAACGGCGGCTGAAAGCATGGTCCGGCTCGATGATTTTGCGGTATTCGTCAATGGTGGTGGCACCGATGACGGTCAGGTCGCCGTGCGACAGTTCGGATTTCAATACATTTCCCGCACCGGTATTTCCTTGTCGGTTGTCCAGCAATACATGGATTTCGTCAATAAACAGGATTGCATTGTCGATATTCCGCAATTCTTTCAGGATGTTTTTCAGGCGGTCCTCGATTTCCCCCTTGTAGGTGGCTCCCGCAATCAGGGAGGCGTTGTCCAGTTCAAATACACGGGTTTCTTCCAGAAACGAGGGCACTTTATGGCTGACTATCTCCCAGGCAAGTCCGTAAACCAGTGCTGTCTTTCCTACTCCGGCATCACCGACAATCAGGACATTGGACTTGCTCCGGCTTCCCAGTATCTCCATGACCATACGGTTTTCACGGCCGCGGTTGATGACCGGATGCAGCTTGTTGGCCGCATCTTCGGTTAGATCCACACAGTATTTGCCCAAGAAGGAGGATGAGGCGGAAGTCGGGGCATAGGACTTCTCCGTAGTGGCGGAAGGACATGCCGGCTGCCCGTTACCTATATATATGGAATGGATATCCTTTTCCAGAATGGGGAAAGACCTGAGCTGGTCGCTGGAAAAAGCGACACCGGGCTTTGCCAGTGCCAATAGCACACAGATGGGATTGATGTCGAACAGCCCGAACTGGATTCGTGCATCGTCTGCGGCACGGAAAACGGCGTCAATCCGTTCCGAAGGCTTGATTTCGGACAACTGGGTGGATTTCGGGCATTGTTCGATATATACGTCCGCCCATTCCTCCAGATAGCCTAAATCCTTGCCTATACTTATTATAAAATCTCTTAACCCTACATCTTTATGAAGTAGAGCCTTCAACAAATGCGAGGGTGTATAACACTCGTTCGCATTTTCACGAGCCACTGCAAGTGCTATGTTAAGCGCAATTTTTACAGAATCATCAAGATTGATGAAACCAACTCCTGTTTCCATAATCGTAAGATTTAAAAATTGCGCAGGAGAACTTTGCAAATATAAGGCAAAAAAAATAATTCGGCTATTGTTGGCAGTGTTTTTTTTATGCTTATGGGCATATTTTCGGCAAAAACAAGAAAAAATCATCAAAAGTTCTTTGTAGTTTTCAGAAAATGCCATATATTGGGCGCAGAAATTGAAGGACAAAGATAGGACTGTAGCAGGCCTCCTTTGACCGGATATTTCAAAATCAACTTATTTTTTTTAATTTAAAACTTTGAGAATATGGCATTTAAAGCGTCATTTAAGTTTTCGGACTCAAGAGAGTTTGATGTACTGACCTGGAGAGTTAAGTTCAATCGTGATGTGGACCCCAAAGGCCGTCCGGCATCTGACATTTATGGTGGCACAATCTATGTGGAAATCGAATCAACTCCCGATACCATTGTGCTGGATAAGATGTTCAAGCAGTACCAGCCCGTAAACGGAAACATCGTCTTCAAGAAAGCGGATGAAGATGCCAAAATGAAGGAATTGGTGTTCGAAAATGGTTATGTGGTGGATTACGAAGAGGCACTGAATGTGGCTAACCCTTATCCGATGACAATCAAGTTCGCCATTTCTGCACAGACCGTGAAGATGGACGAGGCTACATTTGTACAGGATTGGCCGGAAAACAACTAATGGTTGTTTCCTAATCAAAGTTTTAAGGTGCCGGAATATACCAATTCCGGTTATTTCGGCACCAAAAAACATACCGACCAGTCGGATTATTTATTTAAAATCATAGTTTAAGATAGTATGGGAGCAAGTTTTCTGAATTTGGTGGCTACTAAAGTAACCGTGAAAGGAGAAGAACAGAAATTCGTTTCACTGCATCTCCGTCAGGGTTTCAACCGGCATCACACCTTCACTGTGGTGGTGAATTATCTGTCGCCTAACAATACGTTCCAACAGACCCCGGAAAAATTCATCGGCTACATCGGGGAGACTGCCAGCATTTCATTTGTCCATAGGCAGACAGGTGAAAGTTATGACTTCGAGGGAATCATCACTCAAGTGGAAATGGTTGGAAGCATGGGCGAGACAGGCGGAGTGGCCATTCACGGAACAAGCCCTACGATACTGTATGAGAACAACAGGACACTCGATTCTTGGATGGATCAGTCCCTCTCTACCATAATAAAGGAGGCGACGCAGGAGTATGGAAAGGTCAATCTGGTTTCCAATCCCAAGTATGCGGCGCCCATACCCTACATGGCACAGTATAACGAGAGTGTCTTTGACTTTATGAATCGCCTTTCGGCTCTTTATGGGGAGTGGTTCTATTATGACGGGACGAAAGTTTATTTCGGCAAGCCTGACAGGGACAATACGGAAAAGATTGTTTATGACATGGATTTGGAGGAAGTACGTCTGGTTGCCAATCTGGTACCGGGTAAATCCGCAAGATACGATTATGTAGCGCAGGAGAACAAACAGCATAATGCGGATACGCCTGCCAAACCGGATGGCATGAACGACCTTCAGTCTATTGCACACAGCTGCTCTGAGAAGGCATATACCGCAAAAACGACCTCGACTGCCGACCCCCATGTAACGGACAAGGCGGAACTGGACGAACAGATGAGGATTGTAAAGAATGCGTCTGGCGCCAATCTTCTGAACATCAAAGGCATAGGAAAGACTTGCCGGATAAGGATTGGTGAAATCATCGATGTTTCTTTCCCCGACAGGATGAAACTGCCTCCTTTAGGCAAGTTCCGTATTGTCGGGATTGAGCATGAGGTACGCCGTGACGGACATTACTCCAATAGTTTTGTCGGTGTGCCGGACGGTACGGTACATATTCCTGTTCCCGATGTGAAGCGGCCGTTGGCGTTGCCGGAACTGGCTACGGTGAAGGAAAACAACGACAACAAGGGACAGGGACGTGTGAAAGTGGCTTTCGACTGGCAGAAAAACGGCAAGACAACCAATTGGATCAGGGTGCAGACTCCTAATGCGGGAGTAAGTGGTGCGGTTCCCAAGAATCGCGGATGGGTATTTGTTCCGGAAGTCGGCGATCAGGTTATGGTAAGCTACGAGCATGGCAACCCGGACCGCCCCTATGTTACGGGATCGGTGTTCCATTCCGGTTCAGGTAAAGGAGGGGACAAGGACAACAAGGTCAAGAGCATTATCACACGCAGCGGCAATGCCATCATTTTCGATGATGAAACGGGAAGCATCGTTATTACCGACCAGACGGGAAAACAGCTGATCATGTTGGATGGCACGGATGCCATTACCGTCATGGCGAAAAGAAGCATTACCCTTACCAACGAGGCGGAATCGGTCATCGTAATGGATGATAAGTCGATAGGCTTGCAGGCCGATACTATTGCTCTCGAAGGCAGGAAAAGTGTAACATTGCTGTCCGGCAACGAATGTATGGTACTCAGCAGCGAAAAGAGTATAATTAGCAGCAGCGGTACCAATATCAAACAGGAGGCGACAAAGGATTACGATGTTGCTGCAAAGAACGGAACGGTCAACGGTGTAAATCTGATGATAGAGGGAAAGGGAAACGTAACGGTTTCGGGAGGAATAGTAAAGTTTAACTCATAATTCGGTTGGCTATGGGAGCATCTGCATCTGTGATACAGGAATATTACAAAGCGGTCGATTACTGGGCGGACATAGTCGGCAACAGGGACTGGAAACTGTCTGTATGGATTGTCGGGCAGAATGATGTGGACTTGGTAGACAGGTTTCTGGAAATAGAACGTTCTCCGGTAGGGCAGTTCGATGACATATTCTTTCGTTTTGATACGCCGTACAGGGGGGATGACGAGGAATACACTGAACAGCTCTGGCAGGAATATGCGGGTTGGTTTTCAGAAAAGGTTGAGGAGAAGTATGATATTCTCAGGGCTCTGAGGCACGACGGGTTGCTGAAGGAAGAATACATTCCTGATGTGTCGGTTGAGCATACGGCAGGCAACTTGTGGAGAGAGATGTTGCGTTTCAAGGCATGTATCTCCCGGTTGGATGATGCCTTTTTCTGTCTGTACTTTCCTCCAGAACAGGAAAGGGGGTATTCCCGGACAGGATGGTTCGGCAATGTGCTGAAAGAAGGTGTTCCGCAGGGAATCCGGATGACAACCATTGACTTGAAAAAGAACAGGAGTATCCGGCTGGGTGAGTCTCGGGAAGTGGTTTGCATACGCCCGCAGTTCGATATGGCGGCGGCTTTGCATAACCGGATGGCACGGTCGGATAGCGGTAACGACCTGATTGCACCTGAAAATCGATTCAAGCAGCAGGTTACGGTTGTCATGGATTCTACACAAAAGCAGGATTGGAAATTATTGGACAGGGAAATCCGAAAACTGTTGGATATTGCACAGGAAATAAAGGATACGAATATCCGGATTTCCGCTCTGCTTATCGCATCCGAGGCATATTATGCTATCAGGGAATATAAGCATAGCATGAAATACAGCGACGAAACCGTCCGGGAGGCGGAAAAGGCGATGCAGGGCGGTGAAACGGCAGGATATAGTTATTGGAAAATGGCTGTTTCCATGAAAGCGGCCATTCTGACAGCCGGGAAAAAACGGGAGGAAGCGGTTGCCTTGTATGACATGATGGCTAAAAAAGCCGTCATGCAAAAGGACCCTTATTATGTCATGGAAGGCTATCGCATGTGTGGTTTCCTGCGCTATGAGGATGGAAAGATGGAACAGGCTTTCGAATATTTTTTGCTTGCCCTGGCAGGAGGCAGCTACCTTTCTGCCGAAATCAGGCGGAGTTCCACGTTCGTTTATGCGGCGTATCTAGCTCTTCATACGGGAAGGCTGGTTCGTGCTCCGATTGATGTCGGGATATTGGAACGGCAGCTCTGCGAATGGATTGGGGAGGATTGGAAGGAACTGGTGGACAATCCGGATATGCAGCAGGCGAAGGCCAGAAGAAGGGGAAGTTTTTTCAGTTGAGCGAGATTTAATTAATATATATTTTAAATTTAAAATTGAATAAGTATGGATCTTGGTAATTATGGAATCGGCGGAAACGAAGTGAAGATTGACGCTTCCGAAGGTATTGCGGAAATTCCACAAAATCGAACCTTATTGGTGGAACAGCTGACGAAGGATGAGCCGGTGGCTCCCGAAGTGGTTGCCGGTCTGACCAACATTGACGAAGTCTTTGCACATTTCCGGCCGGAAATAGATATCGAGTTCGCGGATGCGGACGGTGCTCCCGTAGAGGAAAATTTCCGTTTCCACAATGTCGGTGATTTTTCTGTCAGGAAAATGACGGAGCAGAGTTCATTCTTGTCCGGCCTGAATGCGGAAAAGCAGTTTGCGGACAGGATGGAGAAGTCGTTGCGTTCCAACAAGGTGCTGCAACGGGTGCTGGAAAATCCGGAGACACGTGGAGCGTTTGTCAATGCGATTTCTGCCATTTTGGATGATTTGAAGAACAATGAGAAGTCTAACCCCACTAATGAATGATAGTTATGAGCGAACAGAATACACAAAGAGAAGCAGCCGTACAGCAGCAACAGGCTGTGGCGCAGTCCAGAAATCTGAACGCTGAATTGCAGATTCTGGCTAAGTTTGGCGGTTTCAATGTCTTGGAATCTTCCGTGGACGGCATACAGAACATGAATCCGGAGCGTAAGGCACGGCGGAACATATTCCTTTCCGACCCTGAACGGGTGGCTGAGCGCAAGGAGCTGGAAAAACGGCTTGAGATGTGGGTCGATATGTTGAAAGGCAACAAATCCATCAGCGAGATGGTGGAACTGTGCCAGAAGAAGTCTGCGGCGGTGTCCGGTCTGCTATCCCAGAACCAGCTGAAAGCGGTGGAAGAGGTCAGGCAGTTGGAGAAGTCCTACCGCACGGTCATGCTCTTCTACAAGAATACGGATTCCGACAAGATCAAGAATATCTCCATTGTGAACGCTTCGATGAGCCAGCTTACCGATTTGGACAACTCTTTCTTTATCGATGCCATTGCAAACGAGCTTCATGCGAATTATGACCGTTTGGACTTGCGTACCAATTATTCCCTGCTGGTTATCCCTGGATATTTGGGTTCCAACAAGGTTGTTGAAAAATGGGCAAAGATTGCGCATGACAACAAGGTGATGATTTACACGGATTTCGCTGATCTGGAAAAACCGGATGATGTCATTGAAATGTTCTTTGATTCCAATCTTTCAGGAGGCGATGTGTACAAGTCCAACGTATGTATGACCTGCAACTATCTGGTAGGACGGGGACGCTATGCGGAACTGGGCGAAACCGAAGACTTGCTGATTCCTCCTTCTGCGGCATTGGCCGGCAGTGTGTACAAGACGGTAATGGCACAGGTTACCGCCGGTAAGAAGTATGGTTCTATGAGCGAGGTGGACGGGGTTGCCTTCAACCTGAAAAAGAGCGAGATCTCTGAAATCGAGAAAATTGGCCTGATTCCGATGGTGAAGGAATACGGCAAGGTGATGGCTTTCTCTGCCAAGACATTGTTCAACGGGGACAACTTGGGATTGCAGACCTATTCCGTAGTCCGTGTGTTCGATTGGGTAACGAAAGTGCTGATGGATTTCCTCAACCGCCGTGCCTTTGAGAACTGGAACAGCAAGGCGGAAAGGGATTTGCGTGGTCAGATCAGCAAGTTTTTGGATAGCATACAGGGTCCCGGACGCTTGATTGAGAAATTCAAGATTCTTCGTTTCGAGCGCGATCCGAAGCAGAAAGACCGTATTTTCCTCGTCATTCACCTGACTCCTTATTTCCCGGCAAAGAGTTTTGTCATCAAGTTGGAAGGTACAAAAGGGGATGACGAGAACGACTGGAACAGCGACTATGCACAGGATGCATAGGTAAGTCCTTACAGGGACAGCCGGAGTGTGCCGGTTGGAACGCCCGGTTGTCTCTTTTTCACATTCTAAAAAATTCTCACCATGTCAGATGTGTTCAAGAATATAGCTGACGCCGCCGGTAGCAGCAGCGTCAGACGGGGCTTTGCCGACCTTTTTTCAGCCTCCAAGGCGGCTTTGGACGAGATTCAGGCGGGTCTGGGCGGACTCCTCCCTTCCATGCCGGGTATGCCTGTCGCCAAGTTCGGCGACCTGTCCATCGGGATAGACATGCATCCTACCGTTACCCCTCCCTCTCCCATCATGCCTGTGCCTCATGTAGGCAAGGTGTACGACCTCATGGCAGACCTCATGGCCGGCATGCCGCCTGCGGCTGATGGAGTGGCCGGAGTGGCGTGCAACATCCTCAAGAGCATGGCTCCGTCGGTCAAGGTGCATAACCAGTGGATTGCGCAGGCAGGTATCGGCATCGTGCATCTGCCGGCATTTGTATTGCATCCGGCCCCGTTGGTCAGCGGTATGTCCGAGTCCGAGATGTGGATGGGCAGTTCCACTGTCCTGGCGGACGGTGCGCCCTGTTCCTCCCTCACACATCCGGCACTCTCATGCAACATTGTGGGAATACCGACGATTCCCCGCAAGGGGAAGCCCAGGAAGGTGAGCAAGGCCCTGCTTGCCCCCACTTCCATGCTCTCCACCATCACATCCGTAGGAAATCCCGTGCTTGTGGGAGGACCGCCTACCATTGATGTATTTGCGCTGGCGATGAAGTTCGGACTGAAAGGCTTGGGCAAGATGTGGAAGAAGATAGGCGACCGCTTCCAGAACCTGATCGACAGGCTGAGGAAAAAAGGCATGAACAGGCTGGCGGACATTCTCCAACCCATCAAGTGCAAGACTTTCGGTGAGCCGGTGGACGCTGCTACGGGCAGGGTCTATCACACGAATGTGGACTTTGAGCTTCCGGGTCCGATTCCCGTCGTATGGGAACGTACCTATTACAGTGATGCTGCCGTGGACGGTCCGTTGGGATACAACTGGCACCACAGCTACAATCTGGGAATACGGCAGCTGGAGGAAGGGGCGTTCGCATTCCGCCATGCTGACGGACGGGAGTCTTTCCTGCCCGTACTGAAACCCGGAGATTCCTGTTTTGACCGCAAGGAACAGTTGTCTTGGACACTCGATGGCCGGGGTTACCTGCTTACGGACATCCGGGGACTGCAATACCGCTTTGACGGTCCTGAAAACCGTTTCGGTTACCGCATGGTGTCAGGCATTTCCACGAAGGACGGATTCCAGATCCGCTTCGAATACGCTTCGGGGGGAAGGCTGGCAGGAATCATATCCTCACGGGGAGAATTCCTGAAAGTGGAAACCGACGAGTCGGGGCGGGTGCTCTGCGTTTCCGTAAATCAGGACGGTGAGGAGGTGAAGCTGGTCCGTTACCGTTACGATGACCGGGGCGACATGGTGGAAACGCTGGATGCGCTGGATGTCAGCAAGCATTTCGTCTATTCCGGTGGGCACCTGCTGGTACAGCTTACCAACCAAGGGGGTATGTCCTTCCATTGGGAATATGAAGGTAAGGGGGAGAATGCCCGCTGTGTGCATACATGGGGCGATGGAGGCGTGATGGAATATTTCATCCGCTACGGCAAGGGATATACCCATATCCGTAACGGGGAAAATGCCGAAACCGAATATTATTACGGTGAGGACAAACTCATCTATAAGATAGTGGATGCCAACGGAGGAATTACCCGTCACCAATACAACAGCTTTCAGGAGCTGGAGGTCACGGTCAATCCCGAAGGCTATACCCGTAAGACCGCCTACAACGAGTTCGGTCAGCCGCTCCGGATAACGGACGAGAACGGTGAGGACACCTTCCTGGACTACGACGGCAACCGCAATCTCGTCTCGCTCTACACTCCTGGCGGAAAGAGGCTTTCATGGGACTATGACGGACAGGATCGGGTCGTCAGCCGGACCACACCGGGCGGAGAGACTGTGAAATATGCCTACGAGGGAGGCGTGCTGCGCACCATAACGGACGGACAGGGCCGGGTTTACACGCTCACGTTCAACGACAGGTACGATCTGGAGCTGCTGCAGTTTCCCAACGGGCTGTTCCGCCGGTGGAAGTACAACAGCAGGGGAAGGCTTGTGCAGGCAGTGGATGTGAAAGGCAACGTTACCCGTTATGCCTACGACCGGGCGGACAACCTGATACGGCTGGAAGAGCCGGACGGCAACGTGCACCGGTTTGAGTACGATGCCATGGGGAACATGGTACATGCCAGCGACAACATCCGCGAAGTCAGGTTCACCTATGGGGCGCTGGGGGTGTTGAAAAGCCGCGAGCAGGACAGACACTGGATTACATTCGGCTACAACAGCGAGCTGCAGCTCCGGCGCATCGGCAACGAGGCGGGCGACAACTATTTCTTCGAGCTGGACGGGTTGGGACAGGTCGTTACGGAAACCGGCTTCGACGGCCTGCGGCGTGAGTACGAGCGCGACGGTGCGGGTCGTGTCACCCGTGTGAACCGTCCCGGAGGAAAATGGACGGAATACCTCTACGACGGACTGGACAATATCCTGAAGGAGGAACAGTATGACGGGGAGGTCTCCCTCTACACGTATGACAAGGACGGCATGCTCGTCAAGGCGAAGAACAGAGAGAACCTGCTGGAGTTCACCCGTGACAGGAAGACGGGACAGATTATTGAGGAAAAGCAGGGAGAATACACCGTCAGCCGTACCTATGACGGCGAAGGCAACTGTACCCGCATCACCAGCAGTCTGGGAGCGGACATCCGTCACACTTATGACCGGGAAGGCAACCTGCAGACCATGCAGGCGGGCGAAGGCTGGCAGGCATCATGGGTGCGTGACAACACGGGGCTGGAGGTGCAGCGCACCTTCTCCGGTGGCGTAACCGTCAGCACCGAGCGCGACTGTTTCGGGCGCGAGGTGCGCAAGTCGGTCCGGTCGGGCGGCATCGAACGTGGAGCGTACCGCTATGAGTGGGGCATTGCGGGTCGCCTGCTCTCCAAGGAGAACGAGCTGACGGGAACGGTCATGCGCTACGACTACGACCGTTTCGACTTCCTTATCCGGCAGGAAACCACCCAGGGCTCGGAAACGGACGTGATTTACCGCATGCCGGACTTCGTGGGTAACCTCTTCGGAACTCCGGACAGGAAGGACCGCAAATACGGTGCCGGTGGAAAACTTTTGGAGGACCCGGATTGTTTCTACCACTACGACGATGAGGGAAACCTCATTTTCCGAGAGTTCAAGCAGTTGCAGGAAACGGGCGTAAGGTACGACCGGAAGCGCATGGAGAAGGAACGCGGCATCCGTTGTCTGGCAACGGGTACGGGATGGCTCTACGAATGGACGTCCAATGGTATGCTTAGGCGGGTCGTGCGTCCGGACGGAAGACCGGTAGAGTTCCGGTATGATGCGTTGGGACGCCGCACCGCCAAGCAATATCTCAGTAAGGTCACACGCTGGGTATGGGATGGCAATGTTCCTTTACACGAATGGAGCTATAAAGCCATTGGCTTACAATCGGACGAAGAAGAAAACACCCCTCCAAAAGAACCGGCAGAAGATGTTACCACCTGGGTGTTCGAGGCAGGTATGTTTGTACCAACGGCAAAGATTCAGGGTGATAAACAGTATTCCATCGTGTCCGATTATCTGGGTACACCCATCCAGATGTACGACGAACAGGGGAACAAGACTTGGGATTGCACGCTGGATATATACGGTAAAGTAACTACTTTTACTGGAAGAGGTTTAAATACTTGCCCGTTCAGACTCCAAGGTCAATACGAAGATGAAGAAACAGGTCTTTATTATAATAGATTTCGATATTATAGTTCCAAGAATGGTGTATATATAAGCCAGGATCCAATTAGACTAAATGGTAGAAATTCAATTTTTTACAGTTATGTAAAAAATGTGAATAAGGGTGTTGATTTATTTGGTTTAATGCCTTTATGCAACCCTGTAAATCAAGGGCATCATATTGTACCTTACCAAGCTGCTACTGACTTAGGTATTCAGCCATTTAATAGCCAAGTTGGTGTTCCTGCTCTTTATTTTTCTGATGCTCAATTTACAGGAATAGAACATAGTGCTATGCATGGATATAATAATATTGGAAAAAACACAAAGCCATTAGTCAAAGCCAGTCAAATCAGATCTAACGGTATGTCGGCAGATGAATGGTTGGAAAGTTTGGAAGCACATTATAAAAACCCAGCGATTCAATCAGTAAGAGGAGATTTGCACTTAATTAATACCAATGGAACAAAAGGACTGCTAATCAAAGCTAATGTAACTCCAAGTGAAGCTTGGGACTTAACAAAAGAGTGGGCTAATAAGCAAAAAGCTAATAGATTCCATTAGTAATGTAAATACTTTTTAAACCTAAAAAATATAGAAAGTATTAAATGGTAAATAATTAGTCGGCGGAAGCATAGCCGACAACAAATAGACATAATATGGAAAATAGAATTAAAACAATTGCATTTAGATGCAATCATGACACAATAACCAATTTACAGTTATGTATTGACCAAATAAGCTACAATATACCATGTATTATAGCTAACATGTCAGGGCAATATAATGTTAGATGTGTATTTGAAAAGGTTATAAATCGATTAACTTATGATGATTTTATATTAGGTGAACTAATAAATCAAACTAGTTTGGAGCAATTATGTATAGATGAAAAGTCGACTATACAATTAGTTTCAAAAAAAACGGATTTACCTGAATTTAAAATACCTTTCAGTTTACATGGAAAATTCCATGTAGGAATTAAGATTTTTAGAGACATACCTGTTCATGAGTTTCCAAGTATGGATGTTCTTCCCATTCCAACCGAAGTCATCACTATTTATATCTATTTTTCAGAAACAAGTATAAAACATAAACCTAAAAGCTCTATTTTTGAAAAATATTTTGATGCTTATAATAATCTTGGTTTCTTTCTTGTTGACTTGGCAAAAATGAAAGAAATAATAACTACAAATTATGGTAATCAAAAATTGGATTTAGTACATGAATTCTCTAACACAGAAATAATAGATAAACTATTTGATCAAGAAATAATAATGATTATTTGGGGGATTCATCCTTATATTTATCCAATTTACAGCTCTGATAATATTGATTTAATTCATCCATTACTAGGGAGAAAATTCCAAGAAGAGGGAATCTTTAATATAGATGAAAATATAAATGAACTAAGTTTGATTCCAGGATATGAATTAAGAAATTGGCCTAATTTCACAAAAAAGGTATGGCCTAAAATATCATTAAAAGGAAAAGGTAAAATAGTACACTTAACACCTTATATTCTTGAAGATTCAGATTTCAATCCTATATTAGTGTCATTTTTAATTCACAGAAGTAAAGGCTTTTTAAAAGAAAGCAAACCTTTACTAAATGTCAACCTGTTATATAATTTTCAGCAGTAATAGTCTTTTTAGAGTATCCTCATTCCATTTTTTGAATGGCATATGGAAATAAGCAGGATTCAAATCTCTATTAATTTGCAATTGTTTGCTTCTTTAATGAATTTTAAATCGTAAACGAGAAGAATATACTCCAAACTGTCCAAGAATTAAAAAACATTGCATAATGCATGTAATTTTAATATAAATTTTTGGACAGTTTTTTTATCTCTACAAAAGTATTACACCTAGATTTTAAACCATCTATCCCACATCACTCAACTCATGGTCTAAATCAAACCTTAACACATAAAAAACGCTATTCTCTACATAACCGAAACACCTGTTCCGCTGAGTGATTCTGAATTTCTTAATGCCTTTACTCCATAAGTCATCTGAAAAATAGCGCTTGCTTTTTTTGTTCTTGTTATACGGTTTATAATCCAACCCATTATCTGTAGCAATGGCACTCCAGTCCAATTCCTCAAATTTACGGAATGAATCAATAAACTCGTTTTGGTTCTCATTGTCAATAAGGGAAAATCCATGAGTGTCATCTATAAGGCTGGATCAAGTTTCCCTCCGCTGAAACGGGTCGTGATATACTTCTCGAGAGGCAATTCTCCCCTTTCAAACAAGATGGAATACAATTGCTTCTCCTTCCATATATTCCCTACCGGAATAGCAACTCCGTCTTTGGTTACAACAACCGGATGCTTCTCATACAAGGAGCGTATAAACGACAGAAGACAGGCCACACGGGCGGTGGCTTCGGCAACTGAACTGCCGGACACATCCGCTTTATCTGCCGGATAATGCGCATTCGGTTCCTGTTGGGGTGCATCGTCCCAAAACAGATTACAGATGGCATGTGCCAATGTACTCTTGCACCGTTTCGCTTCGTCTATGATACGGGTTTCCGGTGCTATCGGCAAATCATTGATAGTTCTAAAACATAAGCCTAATAATCATAACTTTTTTAAAACCGGGTTTGTCGCTTCCGTTTTTTAAATTACCTTTGTAGTTACTTAGTTATAAATGAAACATATTCAATGATTAACAGCATATTATTAACTGATTTTACAGGCTTTGCAAATACCCGGTTTGATTTCACCAAAGGGATAAACGTCCTTATTGGCAAGAATGGTACGGGCAAGACGCACGTTCTCAAATGCTTGGCGGCAACTTTGCAGGCACGCCATGACTTCCTCGGCAAGAACTCAGCTTCCAAGGAACAGTTTGAGTATATCTTGGCGGAAGACATGATATTTTATTTCAAGCCGGATGTCATAGGCAACCTGGTCAACAAGGGAGTGCCTTCAGGCAGGGCAAACATTACAGTCACGATAGACGGCAAACTGTTGCAATACAGCTTCTCATCCGCATCCAAAACAACTGTAAAATTAGAAACGGACGAAAAGTGGGACGACCGCCACTTTATCTATATTCCCCCACGTGAGATGTTCTCTTTGTTCGAAGGCTTTATCGGTTTGAGCAGTAAACGTGAAATCTCATTTGACCAAACGTATATCAATCTGGCGCACGCGTTGTCACTCCCCATATTGCGTGAGTCGGAAGACAATCCGTTGAAACCGGCAATCGAGTTGCTGGAGCAGGAATTGCAGTTCAAGGTCTTGCAGATGAACGGACGTTTCTATATACAGACAGAAAAAGGGAACATGGAAGCGCACTTGGTGGCGGAAGGACTCCGCAAGCTGGCTTCCATCTTGTACCTCATACTGAATGGGGAAATCAATGCGGACACCATCCTGTTCTGGGACGAGCCCGAAGCCAACCTGAATCCGGCTCTTGTGAAAGTCGTGGCAAAGTTTATCCGTGTGCTTCAGAAATGCGGCTTGCAGATTTTCGTTGCCACTCACGACTACCTGCTTACACATACGCTTTCTCTCTATTCCGAATACAAGGAGCACACGAACATATCCGTCAAGTTCTTCGGCTTGAAAAAGGAAGATAAGGGAATCTTGGTAGAGGAAAGCGACACCTTGGCAGGCATACAGAACAATCCGATATTGGAGGAATATGCGGCTTTTTACGATTTGGAACAGCAATTCATCAGCAGATATGAGTAATTTTCAGGAAAGCGGTATAAGCTTCAAGTTCAGCTCTCCCCAATGGGCTGTAGTCAAGTACGATGAACATTTGGCACACAAAAAGGTAAGCAATGCCTTGCAACCTACCAAGGCGGTGGACTTCTTGGGCATTCACGATAACAGACAGCTGTTTCTGGTCGAGGTGAAGAATTACAGGGGGCATACGCACGATGCGGAGACTCAGGAAGTTTTTCAGGCAAAAGGCGACGAGTTGATGCGCAGGATTGCTGTCAAAGTCAGGGACACGATTGCCACGGCAACCAATGCGGCACGTTTCTCAACCAACGATGAAGATTTTTTTACCTTGATTAACCGGTTGCTGCTTGACAGGCAGAAAAAGATAGTCGTCATTGCCTGTATAGAACTGGATGTGGCAGATGAAAAAGGACATAAGGTCCGTATGAGTATTTGGATGCAAAAACTAAAGCAAAAGTTGTCTTGGTTACATGCTGCTAAAATTTCCATCAATCCGGTTGAAAATATTTCCGATGTATTGCCGGATACGGAAATCTCGTTCTTATAGTCTCCCGTCAGATTCTGGTATCCTTTGCCACCGTTCTTTTATGCTCCCTTTTTATTGCGGATTGATTGCGTAGCCTGTTTATGTATTGTTTTCTGAAAAATAAATCCTGCATTTTCCTCTTGTTTGAAGGGAAAAAGATATATTTGCAAAAACAGACCCGTTAATCGGTTTGTTGCCGAACGGAAAGTGTTTGCTCGAATGAAAATAGAATATATTATTGAGGTTGCAGTGATTTTCGGCGAAAAACGGAACTCCGGTACGAAACTTGATGCCTACATTTGCACTGTTAACAAAATGTTTCACTTAAAACCAATAGTTTATGGACTATACCCAAAAGATTAAGTTGCTGAACGAACTGATGCTCAATGCAACGCCGCAAAATGTAGATTTCACGCCGCAAAATGGCAATTATTGTGTGACGCTGATAGCTACGCGGCCTGTTCACACCTGGGGATATCAAAAACGTAATTTCAAGATTAAGGGACGGCTGGAAGAAGGCAAGACAATCTCTGCCGACTTGATAGCGGAAAATGAAATGCTTTTTGGAGTGGAAAATCTGCCTTACGTGGCACACGAGACTGACCGTACCCCTATCTTCAAGATTATTCGTGCTTCCATTTTCTGCGCTTATGCGGGTTTGCAGATTACGGACCTGCATCGGGGAATGCGGAAGATTGCCTGGTCGGATTATCCTTTCAAAAAATCGGATAAGGAAGAACAGGCAAAAGCGGAAATCAGATTCATGAAAAGGCTGGCATCGGTAATGACTGTTCCGGATCACTGTATGATAGGACGTTCCGTGGTGACCCATCTCACTTCCACCCGTTTGCGGGATGTTATACTGTACAACAAAGAGTACGAACCATCCTTATATGAAAAGATAAAGGATTCCATCGAATCCTTGTCTCACTTCATTCCGGCAAAAGACCATGCCGACAATGTGGTTCCCGATGTGTTTGTCTCCCAACAGGATTGGGAAAATCCCCGTGACACTTATGGGCATCAGGTTGTCATACTCAACACCAAAAGTAAAAGGAAAGAGCAGTTCTGGTGGGATTACCTGAAACTCAATATTTTCTTGAGCGATTTGGAGTATTATTTTGGTTACTATATCTTGATGAACCGCTGGCAGATTCCGATGATCCAAAAGTGGATTGCCGAATACCGTGAAAAAGGTCTCTTCGAGTCCCAGCGTGCGAAAGATTATCTTTTGTTCTATTTGAAAGCCGGAGAAAAGACATCGGTTCGTGTTTTAAACTCACAGGGGGTGCAGGTTAAGATGAAGATACCTTCAAGATAAGCCGGTAACATAATGTTTCTCATAGGGAAAAGCGGATTATGTATATTTCATAGGCATTTCTTTGCCGATAGAATGCATAATTGGCCTTTCCCTTTGTTTTTATGGTATATATTTATACTTTTGCCGTAAAAAAAATACCATCCAGTCGGTATTTTTTAGGGATATGGTGGAACAGGGATAGAATCCGGTTGCCGGAAGATGGAATAACAAAGACATAGAGGAACATCTCTGTTTTGAAATTCCACTTTCTGTTTGGGTTCCTCTATGCCGAACAAACCGACTAATCGGCTTATTTGAAAACAAATATAGCCAAAATTATGATGGTACAGGAAATTATGGATAAAAATATGTTGCGATAAGGTATCATGAAAGTGTGTATTGATTTATAAAAGCCTTTGGTTCATTTAGTTTATCTGAAAATGCATACATATTTAATAATATTAAAAACCAAATGTATTTTCATCTAAAAAAACTACTTTTGTGTGATACTAAAAAAGATTATCATGAAAGGAACAAAAGGTTCAGAAACAAAAGCTTTAATAAGGGAGACTGCATTCAAACAGTTTCTGACAAAAGATTACAGCATGGTCCCCCTAAAGGATATAGAGAAAAGCCTTAATCTGTCAAGAGGCTGTACTTCTTATCATTATCCGACAAAACAGGAATTGTTTATAGATGTCATCAACGTTTATATTTTAGACGTGCAGCGGGTAAAACATGCGTCAGATAATCTGTCAGGTTTGTCTTTATTCGAATACTTCAATCAATATGTTGACAACATTGCAAAAGCAATGGATAGACTTTCTCAGTTTGTCATGCCGGAAGCTAATATTAATGGTACGCGTGCGTATATGAGTCTGATTTTGCAGGCTGAAAAATATTATCCCGGATTTCACCAGATGCTGAGTGAGATTGAAAAAAATGAGATGGCGCAGTTAAGACAGGTTGTTGTCAAAGCACAAAAGGACGGTGAGATACGCAGCTCTTGCAATACAGATTTGCTTGTTCAACAAATCAGATTGATTTTCTTGGGTAAATCATATCAGGATGCATTAAGAAATGGATTGGATGTGAATTCCTTAAGAGAACAATTGTACTTTATATATTTTCTAATTAAAAACAAGTAAGAAAATGAAAAATGATGTTTTTATTACGGGAACATCTTGTTATTTCCCTAATAAACCGGTCTCTAATGAGGACATGGAAGAGTTTTTAGGATTGATTGCAGGAAAACATTCAAGAGTTAAGCCTGTCATCTTAAAGCAGAATGGTATCAAACAACGTTATTATGCACTCACAAAAAGACAGGAAATAACGCATACAAATGCGGAAATGGCGGCTGATTCAATACGGAAGCTGTTACAGGATTCTTCTGTTTCGGAGTCGGATATTGAATTGTTGGCATGTGCAACCTCAAGTCCGGATCAGATGCTTCCGTCCCATGCTTCTATGGTTCACGGATTGCTGAAAAACAAGCCGATGGAAATCTTTTCTGCTTCAGGTATCTGCTTGTCATGCCTTCAGGCATTTAAAACCGCCTTTTGGGGTATTTTATCAGGAGAAAAAAAGAATGCGATATGTAGTACTTCAGAATTGACTTCGGCTACACTGCTTTCAAAGAACTATGATATTGAATATGAAAAATGTGCCGATATAGGAACACAGCCCTATATGGCACTGGAGAAAGATTTTTTGCGTTTTATGTTGAGCGATGGCGCCAGTGCTGTATTGCTTCAGAATCAACCGGGTAAGGAAAAGACTTTAAAAGTTGAGTGGGTGGAAATGACTTCATTTGCGAATGAATTGCCCACGTGTATGTTTATGGGAGCAGAGAGTAAAGATGACGGGGAGTTGAAAAGCTGGAAATCATTCAGCAGTCAGGAAAGGATAGACCGTTCACTGTTTGTTGTAAAACAAGATGTAAAACTGCTGGGAAACTATGCTGTACGATATTGGGCTAAGCACATTAAGTATTGTCTTGAGAAACATAATGTATTGCCGGATACAATTTCCTATGTTCTTCCTCACGTTTCTTCCATGTTTTTTTATGATAAAATAATAAATGAGCTTGAACAAGTGGGGATTGGAATCGACAAGAGCAAATGGTTCACTAATTTGCCGGAAGTCGGAAATATTGCTTCAGCAGCCATATTTGCGATTCTGGATCAATTCTGGAAGACACATAAGCTCATGCCGGGAGAAAAAATACTGCTGCTTGTCCCTGAAAGCGGACGCTTTTCTTATGGGACAGTGCTATTAAGTGTCGTATAAATTTGGAAATAAACGATAAATAACGTATTTTTGCGCTGTTAAAACGACATAGTATAGTATCATATATCATCTTCCAAACGAAAAGTGGAAAATTTCAAAGAGACAAGATGGAATATGACAGCTTGCGCTATATTAAAATATATAGCACAGGTGCGTCACTTCGTCTCTAGGTATTCCACTACCATGTTTGGATGTTGATTGTGTCTGTGCTATTTTTTATAATATAGGCAGTAGGATGGACCCGAATTTGAAACAGCGGATTATAGAGGAGGCATACAGGTTATTCATCACAAAAGGAATGAAGCAGACCTCATTCTGCGATGTGGCTGTTGCCGTGCATAAATCCAAAGGGGCTGTCATACACTACTTTCCTTCCAAAAAGAAACTGATTGATGCGGTTGTCAGAATGCGTTTTTTCCCCGACTCGCAGATTTCTTGTGAAATGTATTCCTTGGCTGACAAGGATTGGAATGAGTTTTTAAGGCAATACAGGAATCCGATAGAACGGGTGATAAACGGTTTTCCAAAACATCTGAATGGCAATCTCCTGATATGTTATATGCAGTTTGTTTCCTCCGCCCATGAATATATGGACGAATTTCCACAAATGTATCAGCAACTCCTTATCCGGGAACAGGACTTTCTTTCCAATGTGGCTTATGGTCATAAAATAAGTTTGAAGGATGCCAAGGCGTTCAGCAGACAGGCATTGAACACTTCTATTGGTAAGACTTTCTTGGGGATGTTCTCGGAAATTTAGGCCCGCATTCCTTTCCTTTTCCTCCCTTTCAGTTCATTCCGTTGTCTTTTAGACTGATAAATGATAAAACTTTACTTGCTGGAACCTGTTTTTTTTCATTATTCTTGGAAAAGGCTTATCTTTGCAAAATAAACCGACTGGTCGGTTTATTTTGCAAATAATTTTAATAGAATATAATGAATTAAAAAGTGAATAATTGGAAAGTAGGAATAAATTGTTGAAATCTTTGCGCCTGCAACCGCTTCTCGCCAAAATAGCGGTAGGATATATGGCCAAGATTGTAGTCATAAGTGGTATTATTTACGTTGGCATCTGCGAATGGAAAGAGACTAAGGCCAGGGAAATGGAAGTACGGATGATTAACCGGAAAAAGCATGAGATAAATGATATATACGTGAAAATGCTCAGGCTTTCTTTCTTCTGTGAAACCTTTATGGAGTGGAGTGAGCAGGATTTTTTATTATTTCAGAAGCGGAGACGGCACATTGACAGCCTGTTGTGTAGCTTGAGGTACTCCTCTTCCGGCTCACATACAGACAGCATCCGTAATTTGTGGAGAGCCAAGGAGCGGTATATGCGGGAAATCATATATTGGGTACACAGGCAGGAGGAAGCCGACCGGGAAATTGCAGCGCAGATTCCGGCCATTGCCAGACAGAGTGAACGGGAAAATGCCCCCAAAGGGGGATTCCTGAAGAGGTTGTTCGCAAAACGCCACAAGGCGGATTCTCCTTCTGCCGCCTCCATGCTTCATGAACTTAACCGGAGCGTGGTGGGCAGACAGCAGGCGTATGCCCGGAAGCTGGCAGAACGGACGGACAGCTTGGATGGGATGAACAGAAGGCTGAACGTGCAGTTGCGGCAGATGATTGAGAATATGGACGGAACGGTACAAGCGGAATTGAAGAGACAGGAAGAAGAAGTTGCGGAAGCCGGGAAACGGTCATTTGCCACGGTCATCGGTCTGACGGCATTCATGGTTTTGCTGCTGATATGGTCCTATATGGTGATACACCGGGACATGATGCGTATAAACCGTTATAAAAAAAGGCTGAAAGGTACAGTCCGTCAATTGGAGCAGACTGTTCTTGAAAACGAGGAGCTGATTGAGGCAAGAAAGAAAATCATGCTGGCCGTAACCCATGACTTGCGCGCGCCGCTTGCTTCTATCAGCAGCTATGCGGAATTGCTTTCCACGGAAAGAGAAGTGTCGAAGTGCAGGGAATACAACCGGAACATACGGCAGGTGGCGGGACACATGTCTTCCATGCTGAATTCCCTGTTGGGATTTTTCCGGTTGGAAAGTGGCGGGGAAAAGGCCGTTCCTGTCCCGTTCAGGTTATGTGCCGTCACCGAGATTTTGGAAACGAATTTTATGCCGCTGGCGGCAGGAAAAAACCTTTTGCTGAACGTGCTGAGTGCCGAAGATGCGGTTGTTATAGGAGATAGGGACAGGATAATACAGATAGGAAGCAACTTGTTGTCCAATGCAATCAAGTTTACGGAGCGGGGAAGTGTAACGGTTCGCACACAATTTGACCAGGGCGTATTGACGCTTATCGTGGAAGACACCGGCACCGGAATGGACGATGAGGAGCAGACACGCATTTTCACTGCATTCGAGAGGCTTCCCAATGCGATTGCGGAAGAAGGGGTCGGACTGGGACTTTCAATAGTAAAAGGTCTGGTCGGATTGTTGGACGGCAGGATTGAAGTGGCAAGCCGGAAAGGGTTGGGCAGCCGGTTCACAGTCTGTTTTCCTCTGGCTGTGGCAGAGGAAGCGATGGCGGAGAGCGGCAGGAGCCGGATTTCCGTACGGTCCTATACGGTACTGGTATTGGACAATGATACCGTTTTGCTGGCGGCAATCAGGGAAATGTTTGCGTATCACGGGGTGGCTTGCACGGTATGTGAGAACACGCGTGATCTGATGGAGCATGTCCGCAGCCGTAGTTATGACCTTTTGATTACGGATTTGAAAATGCCCCGGACAAACGGATTCGAGGTGTTGAAGCTCCTGCGCATGGCCAATGTGGGAAATTCACGGAGCATTCCGGTTATCGCAAGTACCGCATCGGGAAACTGCGATACAGGGGATTTGTATGCGGCAGGGTTTTCGGGCTGTTTGAAAAAGCCGTTTTCCGCCGAAGAACTTTTGCAGGTATGTACAGAATGTTTAGGAAGTGAAAGGCAGTCTGAACAGATAGACCTCGATGCCCTGCTGAAATATGGGAACAGGAGGAAGATGCTGGATACCCTGATTCGGGAGACAAGGAAGGATATGGAGGCTATGGCTGAATGTGCAGAAAAGAATGATCATGAGGCACTGAAAGAATGGATACATCATCTGACAGGCTCATGGGAGATCATTCATGCCGGCAAGCCGCTGCGTGAGTTGTTCGCACTGCTTCAGGATTCGGGAGAGTTTTCTGTGGACGAGTTCGGGCGGACTATACAGCAGGTATTGGATAAAGGAAAAGAAATAATATGTTTGGCACAACAGGCTAAGAAGGCTTATGAGAGTAATTGTTGTTGAGGACAATGTCTTGTTCTGTAATTATATCTGCAATTTTTTGCAGAAGGCGGATTTGGATACTGTAAGGACTTACAGGCTGGCACAGGCTAAGAAGATCATTGGGACATCCGTCCGTGAGGATGACATCGTATTGGCGGATTTAAGATTGCCTGACGGGGAAAGTACCACGCTGTTGCAGTGGATGAGGGAGAACGGCTATATGCACCCGTTCATCATGATGACTAATTATGAAGAGATACATTCCGCGGTTCATACCATGAAGCTGGGTGCGGAAGATTATATCCTCAAACCGCTGGTTGAAACCAGGCTGCTGCCCGTCATCAAAAAAATAAGGACGGTGAACGAGGCTTTCACCAAGGTAATCTATGAACGCAAAAGCACCCCTTTTTGCGAGTTGAACCGGTACATTCACATGGTAGCGCCGACGGATATGACGGTACTGATATTGGGAAGCACCGGAACGGGAAAGGAACACCTGGCAAAAAAGATTCACAGGCAGAGCCTCAGATCCGGCAAGCCGTATGTAACGGTCGATTGCGGCAGTTTGTCCAAAGAGCTGGCACCTTCCGCCTTTTTCGGCCATGTCAAGGGGGCGTTTACCGGAGCCACAGAGGAAAAGGCAGGATATTTTCAGGAAGCGCAGGGAGGCACCCTGTTCATGGATGAGGTGGAGAACCTTTCGATAGAAACGCAGCGGATGCTGTTGCGTGCCATGGAGGAACGGCGGTATCGTCCGGTAGGCGGACAACGGGACAGGCTGATGGATGTGCGCATCATTGCGGCCACCAATGAGGATTTGCAGGAGGCTGTTGCGGAAAAGCGTTTCCGAAAGGATCTGCTTTATCGCTTTCAGGATTTTACCATCACCGTACCTGCATTGCATAATTGCCTGGAGGATATACTGCCTTTGGCGGATTTTTTCCGGGAGCAATCTTGCGGGTTGCTCCGGAAAGAGGTCTTGGATTTTGACGAACCGGCAAAGAAGATGCTGCTGGGATACAGTTGGCCGGGAAATGTACGGGAACTGAAGCAGGTCATTCATGCGGCGGTATTGATATGCAAAGGAAAACTGATTACCCCCAATTCCTTACGGCTCCAATATACGGGGGAGTCCGTTTCTGACCCCATGGGGAAAGAGAAGATAGACAAGTGTTTGCAGAAAGATGAAAGAAGAAACATAGAGCAGATCAAGACGGCTCTTTCCATCTCTAAAGGGAACCTGACACAGGCAGCGGCCTTGTTGGGAATCAGCCGCCCGACCCTTTACAAGAGAATGAGCCTGCACGGGATTTCCAGATAGGTTTGTTTGCGATACAGTTTTCCCCCTCATCAAAGGAAAATCGAATTTGTCTTGCCGGCCGCATTTGCCGAATCTTTTCGTGGAAATTTTCCTTGCGGCTTCGCCGTGGAAAATTTTCACGAAAAAGAATGCGGCGGCAATCCAGATTCGATTTGAAAACGATTACAGGGGCAAACTGCGACCGACGTGACGCATGGATAAAGGATATGGGCTGCTTGAAGAGGCCGTGTTTCATAATCATGAAATTCCACATATCCAGCCGGAATACAGGTCTTATGAAAGTCTTGCTGTAAAAAAGCGGAAGGCATGAGAAGACAGGGGGCTTCAGCTCCCTCTGTTCTGCATGGTTTTGTCTTGCCTGCCCGCCCGCTCTTTTTCTGGTGTCGGATGCGCAGGCTTTTTCCCTTCTGCCTCACGTATCTTCTCTCTTTCCGTTTATTCACTTCCCTTCTTCTCCGTTCACGGTTTAGCCGTTGGAAACAGTTATGTTTATGACATCTGACGACATTTGATGACATCTGATGACACCTTTTTGAAAATCAGCATATTATTTGGAAATACCCCATACCTTTGAAGCGTCAAAGCAATTCATTAACCCCTAAAAGAAAAGGTATGGCACAAGAAAAGACCCCGAACGAAAAGCCCAAACGGACCCGGAAGCCGAAGGCCGGAAGTGATGCTCTTCCGGTGGAACAGATTACAGAATTGATGCTGGTTCATAACAAGAACGATCCGAAATTCGGAGTACAGGCTGTCAGTGAAATTGACAAGGACGGAAAAGCGAAGACGGTTCCGGCGGACGAGAAGAATGAAAACTCATTTCTGAAATTCGACAAGAATTCGAGTATTCTCGAAAACTTCATCAAGAATTTTTGGAGCCAGCTCAAGGAACCTACCCATTTCCGCCTGCTCCGCATGACCTACCACGACTACAAGGTGAACAAGCAGGCCATCAGGGATTTGTCGGAGGGAAAGCAGACGGATGCGGTGAAAGAGTTCCTCAAACGCTACGAAATCCGTCCGAGAGAAAACAAGAAGGAACAAAGTGTAAACCAAAAAGAAAAAACAGCTATGGCAGACAAAGAGACACAACCGCAGGAACCCCTGCAACAGAGCGAAGTACAGCAGGCGGCACAGCAACAGCAGCAGCCCCAGGCTCAACAGGCAGCGCAGGAGTCGCAAGGACCGCGTTACCGGTATAATGAGAACATGGTCAACTGGGAGGAGTTGGAAAAGGTCGGAATCTCAAAGGCTTCGCTGGAACAGCAGGGACTCCTTGATTCCATGCTGAAGGGCTACAAGACCAACAAACTGGTGCCCCTGACCATCCATCTTTCCGGTTTGCTGACAGCCAAACTGGATGCAAGGCTCTCACTCATCCCGCAACAGGACGGACAGGTGGGACTGGCCATTCACGGCATACGCAAAGAACCGCAGTTGGAGCGTCCTTATTTCGGGTTTAACTTTAACGAGGAGGACAAGAAGAACCTGCGTGAGACCGGCAACATGGGGCGTGTGGCGGAACTCAACCTGCGCGGCAGTGAATATACCCCCTGTCTGATTTCCATCGACAAGAGCACCAACGAGCTGGTTGCCGTCCGTCAGGAGCACGTTTACATCCCGCAGGAAGTGAGCGGGGTCAAACTTACCGCAGAGGAGATCAGGCTGCTGAAGGAGGGACAGCCTGTCAAAGTGGAGGGTATGACTTCCAAAGCGGGCAAGGAATTCGATGCCACACTCCAGTACAGTGCCGAGCGCAGGGGGCTGGAATTCATCTTTCCGAAAAACCAGATTTTCAACGAACGTTCCATCGGAGGCGTGCCTCTCTCGCCCACCCAGATAAAAATGCTCAGCGAAGGACATACCATCCTGGTGGAAGACATGAAGTTCAGGAACAGGAATGACACCTTCTCGTCCTTTGTAACGATAGACAAGGTTACGGGGCGCCCGAACTACACGCGGCACAATCCGGAAACCGGAGAGATTTATATTCCAAAGGAAATCTGCAACGTGCAACTGACTGCCGAAGACAGGGAAACCCTGCGCAAGGGACAGCCGGTCTATCTGGAAAACATGATCGGGCGCAACGGGGAGGAATTCTCCTCGTTCGTCAAGCTGGATATGAATACCGGCAGGACGATGTATTCACGCACGCCGAACGGATTCAACGAGCAGCAGGCACCGCGTATTCCGGCGGAGGTTTACGGGCACGTGTTCACGGCACAGGAAAAAGCGAACCTCCAGGATGGCAAGACTTTGCTTGTCGAAGGGCTGAAAAACAACGGGCAGACCTTCAGTTCCTACCTGAAAGTCAATCCCTATTCCGGGCAGTTGCAGTATTTTCAGGAAAATCCGGACATCCGCAGGGACACTTCCCGCCGTGCCGCACAGACGGAGACCGCACAGGGACAGCAGCAGGAGCAGAAGAAGGGTGCATCGCAGGCGGTATAGACCTGCCCGGAGAGAAACAGAATCAATCATACAAACCTAAAAAAACGAATCGTATGAATACGGATCAGAATACCCGTCATATTTATAAGACGGAAGATATCGACTGGAACGGTCTGAAGGCCGCAGGTATCAGTAAGAAACAACTGGAAGCGGAAGGCAACATGGAACTGTTGCTGCAAGGAAAGGAAACGGGTATCGTTCCGCTGAAACTCCATATTTCGGTCCTCAGCCTGACAATGGATGCCACGCTGAAGCTGGTACCCGACGGCAACGGCAGGCCGGTTATGGAAATAAACGGTCTCCGTCAGAAGGAGGAGGAGGCAGTTTGACCGGGAAACAATAAGTATAACTCACGTTCCGTGCCGTTCCTGACGGTACGGAACATCAAAAGGAAAAAAGAATATGATAGCGATAGTGACTGACAAGCCCAATGTGGGCAGAGAGATAGCAAGGGTTTTGGGAGCTGACAGAAAAGAGAACGGATATATGAGCGGAAACGGATACATGGTAACATGGACATACGGCAACATGCTTTCCCTGGCGATGCCGAAAGATACCGGTACGGCATGGGTGGAGCGGGAGAACTTCCCACTGCTGCCGCCTCCTTTTCTGACGGTACGGCATGTAAAGACGGACACGGGATGGAATCCCGACATCAATGCGGTGCTCCAGTTGAAGGTGATAGCCGGGGTGTTCGATGCGTGTGACACCATTGTTGCGGCAACCGACGCTTCCCGCGAGGGGGAAATGCTGTTCCGGTATCTTTATCGTTTTTTGGGATGCAGGAAACCTTGCCTCCGCCTGTGGATCTCCTCCTTGACGGACGAAGCCATTGCCAAAGGAATGGAAAACCTTCGTCCCTGCAGCCTGTTCGACAACTTGTTTTTGGCGGCAGACAGCCGCAACAAGGCCGACTGGCTTCTTGGAGTCAATTCGAGCTATGCCGTCTGCAAGGCGGTCGGTTTCGGCAACAACTCGCTTGGAAGGGTACAGACCCCTGTATTGGCAGCGATAAGCGGACGGTACAGGGAAAGGGAAAATCACATTCCCGCAGACAGCTGGCCCGTATTCGTCAGCCTCTGCAAGAACGGGAAGATAATAAAGATGCGGCATGTGGAAGATTTCTGCAACCGCCGGGATGCCCTGGAACTTTACGAGGACTGCAAGGCGGCAGGATATGCCCGTATCACGGCGGTCAACAGCCGGACTGAGGAAATCACCGCACCTGCCCTTTATAACCTGACCGGGCTTCAGAAGGATGCGAACCGTTACCATAACCTGACAGCCATACGGGTGCAGGAAATTACCCAAAGCCTGTACGAGAAAAAACTGATCTCCTGCCCGCGCACTTCCAGCCGTCTGCTGCCCGGAGACGTGTATGACATGTTGCCTCCGGTTATGGAAAAGCTGCTGTCCGGCAAGGAATTCCGTCAATATGCCGGTATGATCGACCTTGCTGCAAGGAAAGGCGTAACCGGAAATCAGGACACGGCGGAGCATCATGCCATTGTCATCACCGGCATACAGCCGGGGGAACTGGACAGGGAGGAAAGGCTGGTTTACACCCTTGTTGTCGGCAGGATGCTTGAAACGTTCATGCCGCCCTGCAAGGTGGAATATACGACGGTTGAAGCGGTCTGTGCCGCACGCAAGTTCCGAATCCGTACATACCGTATTCTGGAAACGGGGTGGCTCGGTATCTTTCAGAGGGAACGGCTTGTCGCGGAAGACAACGACCTCTGTCCCGTACCCCCTGAACTTTTTCGGGAGGAGAAGCTGCCGGTAACGGGATGCAGCCTTATACACAGGAAATCGCTGCCCGCTGCCCCTTATACGGATGAGGAACTGGCAGACTATATGGACAAAACCGGTCTGGGAACCGCATCCACGCGCACGAATATCATCCGTACGCTTCTGGAGCGTAAATATATCCGGTATTCGGGCAAATACATTATCCCGACCCCGAAAGGTCTTCTTTTATATGAAACGGTACGCGGAATGAAAGTGGCTGACGCCTCCCTCACCTCCGGCTGGGAAGCGGAGCTGGCACGGATTGAACAGGGAGAACTCACACAGAAAGAATTCCTGGATGGTGTATTGGAAACGGTAAATGAAGTTACCGGTGAGATTTTCCGGAAACTTTCGGAAGATGAACGGCCGCATGGTTCCATATAGACGGCCGGGCGGAAGGTACGGAACAGAAGAGGTGCAGACTGGGGTCTGTGCCTCTTTTTTATATATGTACAAGATACGTTTTTCCGCTTTTAAGCGGCAAAGGTCTTGGATTGCCTCGTTTTTGCCGCAAGGCGGCCCCTTTCAGGGGCTGGTCGGCTAAAAGAAAATCATCCTCGCTTCGCTGCGGTATTTTCTTTTGCCAAGCCTTGCGCAAAAAGGCAATCCAAGGGCCGGAGGCCTATAAAATCGGGAAAACATATCCCGATGGGATTATTCATTCTTAAAAATTTAAAGACATGAAACTGAAACTCATCGAAAACATCTGCAGGCAAGTGGTCGCACTGGTTCTGCTTACGGGAATATGCCTGCTTTACTGCAAGGGCATCATTCCCATGTACCTGTCTGTCCTGTTCCTTATGTCCGGAACACTGGTCCGTCTCGCCTTCAGGACATTCACCTTTGTCTTGAAAACAATCCTTGTCCTGATTGTCATGGGCATGCTTGTATAATCATTAAATGCAGAAGATATGAGAACTTACACATTTACCTCCTCGGCTCCGGTCATGCCGGCTGCATGGCCTGCCACAAACCGGACAACACCTGTCAAAAGACAGCCTCCCTGTACGACAGACGGGCCCAGACGTATCGGCTACTATCTGGAACCGTTGAAAGGCATCGCCTCGAATCCGGACAGGCAGAGAATCCTGAAGGATTTTTTCAAGGAAACTTATGTATAACATTTTAAATTTTACCATTATGTTTTTTCAAGCAATCAACCAAATGATTACGGCAGGCACAGACCTGAGTATCAACATCAGACGGGTAAACGACAATCTGACGGTAGCCGTCGTTCCCAGACGGTCGGGAGTAAAGGCCGGAGAACGCATTGTCCCGCTCATCCTGAACGGTACGCCGGAAGAACTGGATGCAGGATTCCTGCAGGCTGTCGGTGCACCCGTACAGAAAGCGCAAGGTATCCTTACCAACCTGGAATCGTTCGAGAAGCAGGCAGAGCAGGCGGTTTCACAAAGCAAAACCTCCAAGCCTACGGTGGAAAAGGAGTCCAAGGAAGCCCGTGAAAAACGGGAAAAGATGGAAAAACTGCTGAAGAAAGCTGAGGATGCCACGGCAGGAAAGCATTATTCCGAAGCATTGACCTGGCTCAGGCAGGCTAAGGTACTGGCACAGCCGGACAAACAGGCGGACATTGACAAAAAAATGGCGGAAGTGCAGAAGAAGGCATCCGAGGGAAGTCTGTTCGACATGGTACAGCCGCCGGTAACTGCTCCACAGCCATCCTTGCAGCAATCGGCTCCACAACCGATGGCAGCCCCGACGCCACAATACCGGAGCGGAGAGCAAGGTCCGATGTTCATGCCCGAACAGCCTGCCCCGGCTCCGCAACCCGTTGCACAGCCGCAAGTACAGCCCGTACAATATAGGCAACCTGCACCGCAACCGGTTCCTCAGCAGGCTGCTCCACAACCGCAAGACATCCAGTTCCATCAACCGGTACAGGTGCCGCAACCGCAATTGGCGGACAATCGCTGGATGCAACAACCGGCTCCGTCACAGTATGCAACGGTGCAGGAGGCTGCAATGTATAACTTCGACAAGGATTACGAGGATGACCGGGAGCTGCTCAGGGAGGACCCTTATGCAGAATATCCGGACTTTCCGAAGGAATGCCGCATGACGGATATGGCACAAATGGATATGGTATATTGTTAAACCCTATAAAAGAAAAATAATATGGCACTTGAAATCAAAGGATTGCAGAGAGTATTCAAATTCAAGAAGGACTCCATGGAGCTCGTGTTGGATGATCCGAACAGCGAACTGTCCGTAAACGAGGTGATGGACTTCTATTCCATGACCTACCCTGAACTGACTACGGCAACGGTACATGGTCCTGAGTGGGAGGACGACAAGGCGGTTTACCGCTTCAAGACAACCATCGGAGTGAAAGGGTAAGCGGTATGAACAAGAAAAAAAAGGATAAGGAAACATGCAGACAGCTTTCAGAACAAGCCAAGGATGGACTGGCACGGCTGATTATTCTCTCAGTAAGTTCGTCCCACATCCGAAGGGGAACCTCGGAACGGAAAAGAAGGATACTTCTGCCACCGGGAAGCACAATGCTTTTCTGACCGGTAGAATCACACCCCTTGCACCGGATTATTGGCATCAGGATATGGATAATGATTCTCCGGTCAATCTCACGACTCCGGAAAATTTTGACTATCTCTACCGGTCGGCATCAAGATATGCGGAACTTATGGGCATAAAACTCCCTTTCCGATACAGGAAAGAGGGGTGCCCCCGCCTGAATATTGCCGAGTTGTACAGAGTTATGGAAGAGTGTGTACCGGAGTGTATCAATCTGGAAAAGAAAAGCGGAAAGCTGCATTTCTGTCTGTTCCGCCATCACGACTGGCCGGAACCTGCTTTGTTCTGGATTCCGGTTGATTTTACGGAACGGCTTCCGGTACCATTGAAGGACATTGTCAGGGAGTTCATCCGGCAATTTGTCCGGCATCACGGGCTGTACGATGTTACCGAGACATTTTATTATGACTTTGCCATAGAAGAGCTGGAAGACTGGGGAAACCGGGATTCCGATGCTTCCCCGAAGGAAATCAGGGCGAACAGACGACTGGCGGATTCCTATCAGTCTGGAAAACGGATGAAAGCACTCAGACGGATGTCGGGCAAACCGTTCTGCAAGTCTTTGGAAGAGGCTGTGCGGAATTACCGGACAAAAAAGGAAAAAGAGCTGAAGCTGTTGGAACTGATAGAGGACGGCATGGCATTGATTACTCCGGAAAGCCCGGTCCTGACAGGCTACCAGTACGATTGGGCTTATGAAGAGGAATGCGATTTTCCCCCGGTGGGAATGGAAAGCCAGGTCATGCTGGTCTATTCTACTGGTGATACGCTGACGGAGTGTGTCAAGGAGTATATGAATTCGGACTACCGGGAGGTCTATGCCCTTACTCCGGTCACTTACAAGCTACTGACACCGGAAACGGACTGTCTTTTTCAGATGGATGACTATCCGGAAAGGCTTTCCAGATGGTTGGTGCGTTTTACAGACTATATTGATGACAACTTTTAAAACGAATGAAATGAATGAACTGACTAAGAAACTTCAACAGGTGATGGTTCCCAAAGCGGCACTGATTGCTTACGAATACAGTGATGGCCGCTATGGACACGGGACATATTATCTCGAACTGCATCCGATCAACGACAGAGGCCGGATGGAGGCTGCCGTCCCCGTTACGTATGAATTTATGGACTCCCTTGTGGAATACTATACGGATAACCGGCAGGATGTACCGCATGGGAAAATCCCCGCCAATATGCTGTGGTGCGATACACGCAAGGGACACGAGAGGTACATCTGGTACAATCCTCCGGGAAAACGGCAGATGTTCTTTTCCGAAAGGCTGAATATTCCGGACGGGACATTCCATGTACCCGGTGTCATTTACAGGGTTTCCGGTGACAGACTGGAAATTTTTGCCTATAAGGGAGAAGCACCGGCAGAAGACAGCCCGCTTTTCCTTGCCCCGTTTTTCAATGTAACGGGAAGCAGTGTCTGTCTGGGAAATGCCTCGTTGACTCCTCCGGAAAACATGACTTTCTCAAAACTCCTTGAGTATTGGGAAAAACGCTTCTGGCTCAGTGAATTTTCCCATTTGGGAGGAAGCAGGAATCCCACCGAAAGCAATCTGGTTTCGGTGACGGAAAAGGCACGGACCAATCCGTTTGACTATAACGAATTGAAACCTATGGACAAACAACTTAAAGACTTATTGGTATGAAAAAGATTCATTATACAGACAGATACCTGCTCAATCCCCACCATCCCGTAACCGTTTTCATAATCGGTGCGGGCGGAACCGGATCGCAGGTGGCCACCAATCTGGCAAGGATGAGTATCGCATTGCAGGCACTCGGACATCCGGGCCTGCACGTGACGGTTTTTGACCCCGATACTGTCACGGAAGCGAACATCGGACGCCAGTTGTTCAGCGAATCCGAGCTCGGACTGAACAAGGCGGTGGCACTTGTAACCCGTATCAACCGCTTTTTCGGCTTTTCATGGGAGGCAAAAGGGCAATGCTATCCGTCAGGAACATCAGATTCCGTTTTGGCGAATATCATCATCACCTGCACGGACACCACCCGTTCACGGACCGGTCTGTGGCGTTTTTTGAAAAAGCATAGGGAACGTTCATACGATGATGAGAAATCACCGATATACTGGATGGATTTCGGCAATGCCCAGACCACCGGACAAGTACTGATAGGAAATGTCAAAAGCAAGATACCGCAGCCCTCCTCCACTGAATACCTGCCTATACCCAAGATGAACGTCATAACGGAGGAAGTTCCTTATTCCACCATCAGGGAGAAGGATTCGGGACCGAGCTGCTCGCTGACGGAGGCATTGCAAAAGCAGGATCTCTTCATCAATTCCATGTTGGCACAAATCGGATGCGACGTCCTGTGGCGCATGCTCAGGGAAGGAAGAACGTTCTACCGGGGAGCCTATCTCAATCTTGACACGTTACGGGTAAACCCCATCCCGGTATAGAACACAAACGTCAGTTTCTCCTGATACATAAAACGATGTATAGGAGAAACTGACGTTTTGGAACACTCCTGCCATGCGGTTTAATATTTCAGCCGTACGGCATTTGCCACTCCCTTTTCCGTCATGACCAGCTCATACCAGTCCAACTTTTCATAAAGTTTGCCCAATGTCTTGCATCCATATCTCCTGACCTTGAATTTGGGCATCATTTTTTTCAATGCACCGCCGATCAGTGAAAGGGAAACCTCTTCTTTGCCGTCAGCCGCCTGCTCAAAAGCCTTGTCGAATCCCTTCGGATAAAGAATTCGGGAGTGTTCTCCTCTGCCTTGCTTTCCTTCCGGTCGGCATACAGGAATACGGAACAGGACCGTACCAATGACACCGGGGTCTTTCCTTCCCCATATCCCAGCACTTTCACCCCGGCTTCCCGTATCCGTTGGGCAAGCAGGCTGTAATCACCGTCACTGGCCACCAGGCAGAAACAGTCCACCTGCCCGTCCCGAAGAATATCCATCGCATCTATGACCAGTGCAATGTCCGTCGTGTTCTTTCCGGGAACATGGGAGGAAGCTTGTACAAGCCTGAATCCATGCTCCCTGGCACTTTCCTTCCATGCGGAAAGCGCTTTCCTCGTCCAGTCTCCATAAATTCGTCTCACAACGGCATCCCCGTAACGGGAAACAAAGCCCATTATATCTTCCATCCTCTCAAAGGATGCGTTATCCCCGTCAATAAGGACTGCAACGGTATATCTTGAATTGGCATTTGTCTTCATAACAACTGTTTATGAAACAAAGTTAGCATAACTTTCCCATGTTGGTATTCCCGCCCTTATCTTTTTTCCCACGTTTCTGTAAAAACTCCTGTATTTCCGAGCTTCTGTAGAAGTTTTTCCCGTTATCGTCCGTCTGGTAATAACGAATCAGCCCTTTTTCCCTGTAACGGGCGACTGTCCGCAATGACACGTTTAGCAGTTTGGCAATGTCATAGTTGTCCAAAAGCTCGTCTCCGTTCAGGCAGTCCTTCACGCGTCCCATCCTGTCCAGTTTCTTTTCTATACGGTCAAAACCTTCCACTATGGTCATTATCATTTTTTCAAGCACTTCATTGTCTATATACATCATGGCAATTTTCTCCTGTCTTTTTAAAGGTTATTACTGGAATACCCTTTTCTTGTGCGCACTTTCAAGAGTATATGCCATGTTCAGTGAAAAATGTATGCCACATTATCCGTTTATATTGGACGGGGAATTATATAATGCTGCAAATCAATAAAATACAGATATAAAAATAGTATAGGGGAAATTGAAATGTAAAAATTCGAGGTGTAAAATTGTAAAATCCGAATGTAAACTTTACAATTTACAGGTCGTCAGACCTTCTCCAGATCAGGACTGATAGATGGCGTTTCCATACCAGGCGTTTTACTTTTGCCGGCGAAGGCATCTGAAAGGTACGGGCAAGAAATACAGCACCTTCCACTTTGGCACCGGCCCTTTCCAGATTATGGGCGTATTCCATCAGGCTGAATCCGCTGGTCAGCAAATCATCGACAATCACCACGCGCTTTCCGTACAGATCGTTTGACATCATATAGTTGGCGGTATTTATTTCAGAGCGTTTTTCTGAGGCGTGTTTACACTCCCTGCTTTCCGTAATGCATATTAAATCCAGTCCTGAACGGACATAGCCATGCGTTTCCAGAAAACTGGCAATACCTGAGAAACGTCTGTAATAGCGGTCTGATGTGCTGCACGGCATAAACATGGCAGTAATATCCTCATCAGTGGAAAGAAGCAGGAATGCTTGTGAAAAATATTCCGTACAGCTGTCTTTTCCATCCTTGAAATCATATACTTTTTGCACGAATGCCAACTGGTCATCACAAAGCCAACTTTCAAAGCGTTTGGGAAAATAATAGCCGGCAAACACGCAGCGAATGCTCCCGAATGAGAACAATCGCAATGGACGGACTTTATCAAACAGCTCAGGACAAATCAGCGCATATAGCAGCGGTGCATGAGGATTTCCTGCTATGATGGCTTGACGTAGCGGTTTCTCCCTGTCTTCCCGCTCATCGTAGGCTGCTGCATATTGGCATAGCACCTTGCCGCACTTTTTTCTCCAGTATTGTCCGTATATCCGGAGAACGATAGCCGTTAGTAATAATGTTGCATTGATTATCAGTTCCATATTTCCTGTTTTTTTATTTTCGGACAGATTGTCCGGGATAAAAATACTGTTTTTCCGGTAAAGAAACAGACTTTTAGCCATTCTTTTACTTTGCTTCCCCAAACAGAGCGGTCTCTGACATCTGATGACATCTGATGCCGTTTGATGACATCCTTTTGCCCATGACTTTTACTTCCCGTATTTTCGTGCCGGACAAAAAAAGCAGAGTTTATGGAGTTTGTATGTATCGAAGCTAAGGCATTCATGGAAATGAATGAGGCTTTGGAAGCCGTTGAAAAGAAAATGCGTGAAACATGCGGAGGAGGCATCTGTAGTATGGATGACTGGATTGATAACCAGGAAGCGTGTATGCTTATGAATGTCTCGCCCCGAAAGCTGTTGCAACTTCGGAGAAGCAGGATTATCCCTTACAGCCATATAGACCGCAAGGTATATTACAGGCGTCAGGATATTATACGTTATTTGGAAAACAGTATTCACCATGTAACCCCCGAATCCTTATGACTCAATTCATACTGACCAAAGAAAGCCCTGAGATTATACGTTTTTTTCGGAACATAAGCACCCTGTCCAAAATGCTGGATGATCAGGAGAAAAACTTTCGTCCGGTCCTGAACGGAGAGCGTTACATTACCGACAGCGAGTTGGCGGAGAAATTAAAGCTGACACGAAGGACGCTGGCTGATTACAGAATGAACGGCAGGCTGCCCTATTACAAAGTAGGAGGCAAACTTTTATATAAGGAAAAGGACATTCTTGTTCTGTTAGAAAAAAACAGGGTGGAAACATTTGATCATTGGTAATACCCGTTTCCAAGTATCACGACATAAACATAAGAAAGTCATGGAAACGATAAAAAGAGAAGGTTTCATGGCTTTCTTATTACAGAACCGGCAGATTATAAGTTTTTTATGGTGAGTATTTATGACAATACCCTAACTAACTTTGCCAATAATGCCGTTCAGAACAAGAGTTTTGGGCGGTATTTCTATATACACAGATAACTGTTTTCCCAAGCAACTTTTCTCACCAGAGTTATATATAGCAAGAACTATAAACTTTAGTAAGATGAATATTGGTAAATTCACTTCTTTATATGACCTCTTGGAAGCATTTCCTACAGAGGAAAGCTGCATCAAGTATCTGGAACAGCAACGCTGGGCAAACGGTATTCCTGTTTCTCCTTATGACCCCTACGTCCAAAGTATATAACCGTGGCGATGGAATGTACCGCTATAAGAATACGGGCAAGAACTTCAACGTCAGAATAGGAACTATGTTTGAAGGCTCTAATAATCCTGCCTTTATCTAAATTTAACCTTGGGAGCTTGCTCTGCGGTTTTCTTTACTTTCTTAACCCAGCATTGTTTTTGGTCACTCCAATAATTTATCTTGAGACTATGCCTTAAAGCAGTCCATGTTGTTTGAGCTTCCATAACGTTTTATTTATCAAGTGTTCTATAATCGGGATTAGCTTTCATTTTACTCCGTATCGTTATATCATTGAATAGTTTACGGATACAAAGAATACCTACACTCTCGCCAAGTTTCGAAAATTTTTCCATAAATCGCCCTTTCAGAAGATGAAGACGTAAAGAGTACTTTTCTTCGTCCTTATAATCAAACTGTTCCTCAAACATAATCTGATTGTTCCGTTCCCCTTTGACGATGATATTCGCTTCTTTACCACCGCGGTCTTGTACTTCAATTGAAATAATTGTTCTATTTATATCTACAAATTTTCTTTATTCTATATCTGATAACTTTGGGCATAGATTGCTATGACATTTTGTCAGGAAAAGGGTATTGGCACTCATTTTGTTTACCTTTTCCATAAGGTATCGCAAGCCTTTTCTTAAAGTCCGTGAGGATATGCGACAGGCTTTTATAGACTTCTCCCCTGAAAACTGAGAATAAGAGACATATACGATACAATCTTGTTGCAGGGGCGACATAAACTTATCGTATACAAAGATTCCCCGAATTAAAATTGCATATTATGGCTTTTTCAGAAGAAACCATTCAACAAGTATGGGAAAAGGCAACACCAGTTGCTGGAAATGACCCGGCTGTTTGGCGTCAAGACCAATGCAAGGCTTGGATTGGAAGAAGGTTCTACGGAAATAGAAATAGTGAATATGGTTGGGAAATAGACCATATCGTTCCTGTTTCAAAAGGTGGAACTGATAATCTATCCAACCTCCGTCCCTTGCAATGGGATAACAATGCTTCACGCCAAAATGACCGTCTTGTATGCAAAATTACAGCTTCAGGAACTCACAATACTGAAAAGTAATTTTGTATTGCTTTTATCAAGTCGTACTCTAATACGATTTTGAAATTTTTATAAAACTGCCGTCATTTGGGTACTATGACGGTAGTTTTTTCTTATAAAAATGCAAATATAACGTATTGTGTCTGAAAACGTTCAATTCCTTTTCAAAGTTTAAGATTTCAGTTATTATAAATCAGATAAGCCTATTTGGGATATTATCGTAAATACTCACCTTTTTTATTTTGGAATCATATATCAGTCAGCATTTCTATTTCTTACATGTAAAGGTAGCCTTTTGCTTCTGATGCGCAAGGCGGTCCTTCGGACTGGTTGGCTGAAAAAATCATCCTCGCTTCGCTGCGGTATTTTTTCGCCAAGCCTTGCACTATCAGAGCAAAAGACAAATGTCTGACATGTAAGAGATAGAAATATCGGCTTTGCCAAAGCCGGAAATGTTTAATCACGAAATAAGAAAATTATGATTCAGACAACAAACAAGTATAGCAAAGAAACTTTTATCCGCCTGAACTACTGGTATGATCGGATACACGGACTTGTACAGGAAGATATAGATAAAGTGAATACCATGGTGGAACACATCGAAAAGACACGCTCCGACCGGTATCCACGGACAGGAGACAACCTGTTCTTTGTTTCCGGTTATGGTGAGCGTTCCCGGATGTTCTTTATAGATGCCGTATATGGAGATAACATTATACTCCGGGATTTTTCCCGTGTTCCATTCGTGTCCCGTGACAAAGAGGGTATCAAATGCGATATGCATGGCGGTGAGTGTCTGTTGGTAAAGGCGGGCGATGTAAGGTTCAAGGCATGGACTACCGGCCGTTTCAAGCATTGGGGCCATTACGGGGCATGTGAGAGCGGGGAGGTTTACTACGATGCGAAAGTCGGTTTGTGGGAGTGTACAGCATCCGAACAGCCGGAAAGCCGGGAATGGTTCAAAATCCATATCCGCAAAAACACCCAGTCGGGCGAGGATATGTACGTCGGAGAAATATCCTGTAAGGATGAGGATGGACTCAAACAGTTTGTCAACGATCATGAAGGTACCATATTCGCAGAAGAGGATTCTCAGGAAATGGTCATGCTGTGTTTCAGGCATTCCGACATGAGGATTTCCCCGGAAGAATGGGAAAAGATGGATTATCCGGTATCCATGCGTGAGATATACGGACAGATGCAGGAAGTAAAGATTGTAAAAGACCATAAAACGCATCTGACCACATTCTACTATTAACATAGTATCACCACATGAAAAATCACCCTTGTTTTCTTCTGCCACATATGACAGGAAGGAAACAAGGGTATATCATAAGGCAGTCTTTTCAAAACTTCTATTAGATATGGAGCAGATTGTTCTTCCCGCACAAATATTCATTCAGATCCTTATATCCGGAATATTCATGCGAAAGATCGCATATACGGATTCCGTATTTGTCCTTTAATGCCTGCACCGCATTTTTCCCGGCGGTATCATTATCCAGACAGCAACGGATGCCGTCATATTGTGAAAGGAAAGAAAAAGCCTTCTGTAAGTTACTGACAGAATTCAACACTATATAATCCCCCTCTTCCAAAGATGGAAAAGCCAGTCTGAAAGACAGAAAATCCATAAACCCCTCAAAAATATAGCAAATCCTGCTTTCCGGCGTGCTAATGATGCGACTGATGTCCTTGGGAGCAATACAAGCCTTGAAATACCTGTTCCTGATTTCGTACCCTCCGGAAATATTAGGGAAAGCGATGGCAAAATAATTCTTCCCATTCCGTTTAAAATGGGCTTCCCTGCATATTTTTCGGGCAGTTTCCAAATCGATGCACCGTTCCTTCAGATAAGTAAGCAGTATCCGGTTGGCAAGAGGAATGATTTTCAGATCTTGAAAGGCGGGATATGCCTTTTCAAACGGACAGGAAATAGTAACCGGTTTCAGTACGGCTCTTTTATTCTCAATACACTGTAATACATAACCTATATCTTGTGTCCGATAAATCTCCTTGGCCAACGTTATAATATCCCCTCCCTTCCCCAGACCGAAATCATACCACAGTTCCTTATGGAGGTCAACCTTGAAAGAGGCTTCCTTTTCCGTCCTGAAGGGCGATTTGTACCATACGCTGTTCCCACGCTGTATTACCGGTTCGTATCCGAATCCGGCTAAAAAATCAACAAGCCTGATGTTCTTTGCTTCTTGTATGTTCATGGCATCTCATTTTCAAGGGTTAGTTCACTATTAATACACGACAAAGAACCGCTTTATACCCGAAACATAAAAAGCAATGTCATCAGATGTCATTAAAAGTCATCAGATGACATCCTGTATATCCTTTTTACATGAATGGCTCAAAAAAACTTTTCTGTTTTGGCATGCACACCTCCTTCATGCAGCAATGCCGCAAGTATGATAAAGGCATGAATTATAAGTAAAACAAAACTGTACAAAATAATATTTATGGAGAAGTTATGACATTCTGAATAGTATCTGTATATTTGTAGAATCCAATAACACATAATATATTTGAATGGTATAATCTGTAGACATTATATCGAATAAGGTTTTAGGATATTGATAACCAATAGCCCTGTTTCTTTTCTGTATAAACTCTATATTTTAATACAATGGAAATTTAAAAACTGTTGACTGCCGCTTTACTATAAACTATTAATTTAAAAAAGTATTTATGAACAACATGAAAGATTTGATTGCGTTATTTGACAACCACAAGATTTATGATACGGATATATGGACAAATGTCCTTATTCTATTGGTGTTTACAGATTTGTATTTAGGTGTGTGTTGTCCCCAAAAAGAACCTGGAATTACGTTTCAGGATTTAACTCTAATAAACCTGATTCCATTCGTAATATTAGGTATTGTCTGTATTTGGACTGTGAAATTTTTTACTTGTATCCTCTTTGCATTATGTACACTAGCAGTACCCTTAATTGGGAAATATATTTTTCTATTTAAGGATGAAGAAGTTTCGATATTTATGTTGAAAGAATATGCAATGAAAACCAATAATACTGTGATTGCACAAATTGTAAGCGATATAGAGATACAAAAATCAAGAAAGGTAAAGAGTGCTTTAGGAAAGGTGGGAGCCATAATCTTATGTTTAGTAGATCTCTTTGCAGGTGCTTTCATGTCCAAGTCAGTTCCAAACTTTTTGGCACCTAGTGAAATAGTCGTCATTTGTATTTTTGCTCTTTTAGTGCTTTTGGTTTATTCATGCAAAATAAAGATTCAAGGGGTATATCTTTCTAATGATTTGCGAAGCAAAATTTCCAACTTTAAAGTCAACACCCCAAACAATAAATAAATTCTTAATGCATTTGATTTAGCACATGTTTTTATTTTTTTCTCTTGTTGAAAACTATAATTAAAAGGAATGAAAATATTTGCAGAAATCGAACCTGTGTATTATATTTGCAGTGTCAAAGAGACAAATTTTGTCAGATTAGTAAAGAAAAACAATGAATTTAGCGTAAGGCCAATTCAATGGTTTTCATAAAAGATAAAGCAAAAAATGCGCAGTCACTCAAGGAGTTAGAATAAACCGAAGCAAAAGGTTCGATTCCTGGTGGCACCACCAAAGTAAGTTTTTCACTTTAAAGCAGTTACAGTAAAATGTAACTGCTTTTTTTATGCTTTAAGCCCTCGTTTACAGGGCAGTAGACAAATAGTAGAGATGAAGACTTACCCGATAATTATGGGGAAAGGTTGTCCAAGGATCCTTGTCCGATTTCAAAAAGCTGTATTTTTCCCTACCATAGTATCTGGAATCTTGATACAAGTTCTGCCGGATCCTGCACCAAGTTCTGTGAAATCTTGTGCCAAGTTCTGCTTCACGCTCTCACTATTTCAGTCAAAAGATTCAATATTTACTTTCAGAAATAGTGAAGAAAAAATATAGAAAAAGACCTAACATCCAAAGTCTTTATGACTTTGAGCAACCTATAAAACACGACAAGGTATAAAAAGACACAATACAAACATTGCATATTGTACTATCAGAAACCTATTTGAGACATCGCCCAAAGTTCATTGACAGAAACACTCTTTTCATAACTAAAATGCGCATAATTCAGCATGATACGCGTTTTCGGCGTTATATAATAAGCGCCTCCCACTGTATAAATCATTTCTGAATCAGAAACTGCCGTATCAGCTTCATAGCGTTCCAATTTTGCCACAACCGCCAATCGGGAGGGAATGGCAAACCAATATCCTAAAGCATAAAAAACTCTGCGGTTGATACTACCATCTTTTCCCCACAAATATTCCCCCCCTGCAAGTCAACCGATGGGTCTGATAACAGGTACTCAGCGCCATGCGGTTACGTTTCATATTTGTATTATAAATGGTTTCTTCCCCCGTTTCATCATTTACCACCGTATAATCATCATTCAATTTTCCGATATAGGCAGACGCACCCATCTTCAATCCTTTGACAGGCTGCACAGTGAACCATGCGGCAAAATCCTTTGCATCATTATGATCTTTCATGCTGAGTCCGGAACCATTGTATACACCTACCCGATATTCCAGAAAATAATCGTCGACAGAGGTCTTGAACAACTCACCACCCACCTGCAAACCCATATCACGGCCACCCTGGTTCCCACATACATCTCCACTGAAACCTGCCAGACGCTCAATGACACGACTGAAGTTTACCGTTTCATAAACCGAAGATGACATCTGGTTCTCTAATGTAAAACAGGTCTTCATCCGACCTATCTTGACCTGAAAAAAAGAATACGGTTTGTAACAAGCATAGAGTTCCAGCAGCTGTGAAGTAAACAGTTCATACTGAACCATCCACGACAGTTTATCCGTGATATCTCCCGAAAGGATCAGCATCCCCAGCCTTCCAAAAAACTGATTGTCCGCCTGACTCACATCCAAGTCTTTCCTGTCCGTATAGCTATAACCGAACTGACCGTAGGCAGTCAGCTTCACATGTTTACTCAAAAAGCCGTTCACTTGCCCCAATACGGATGAATCTTCCTTTTTCTCTTGTGAATACCCCTGAGGTAAAACCAAGAACAACATCCAAATAACAAATAATAAGCGTGTGTTTTTCATGATCTATTTCTCATTACCAATGTATAACTACGTTCTAAAAGCTAACAAGCCGCCAAGCTATTCAAAAAGTTTAATTATCACTTATTATCCGTACACTTTATCCATATTTCCACTTATCTTTTATACAAGATGAATATTCACTCATTTTTATCCATCCGAAGAGTCATAAAAAGGCCGGTTGCCCCATTACATGAAGCAACCAGCCCTCCATTATCCTGTCACCAAGTTAATTATCAGAACTTATAAGCTGCTTTACGCAATTCTTTCACTGAACCGAATGGTTTATTGGGCTTCAGGTAACGCCCCATGAACTTATAAATGTCCAGACGAATCTTGCTTGACTCATAAGTATCTAACCGATCAAAACTATGCGCACCGGGAGCACGCTCAAATATCTTATATTCAAATTTTTTGCCTTCTGCTTTCAAGGCACGGATCATTGATTCCACCTCGACTACATTCACATCATCATCACTGGTATTAGTATAGATAAGTAACGGATCTTTCAACTTCTCCGCATGCCACACAGGAGAGCGCCGTTTGTATTCCGCAATATTGTCCTTGGCAGTCTGCCCGATATGATTCTTGGCCGAGAAGATTTTGCGATAACTGTCGCTGGCATATCCCATACGCATGATTACATCCGAAACCGGAACGCCTGCAAAACCACATTTATATTGTCCCGGATAATTGAAAAGGTTCATCAGTGTAATCATACCACCATGACTCCATCCCATGATACCCACACGACTACCATCCACAATATCGAAATTATCCACCATATAGTTACGGCTGATGTACACGTCTTCGTTTTCCAATCCACCATAATCTATATTATTGTATGTTCCCGCTCCGTATCCGGTGCTTCCCCGGTAGTCCGCTGCCACCACGATGTATTCCTGCGCTATCAGCTCACGGATGATATGGGCATAATAGGTGTCCATATCGGCATGTACCCCACTGTGAGGAAATACGATCAACGGATATTTCTTGTTTTCCTTCACACTTTTGGGAATAAAAATGTATGCTCTGAATTTAAGTTCGTTACCGGCACTCATCGAAGTGGGATTGGACTCCTTCCAACGCGGTGGTCCACATAATATCACCTTATCTACATGGGCAATATCACCCACTTTCTCGTACCACAGGACATCATCAATCTTTTTCATTAACTGGTCAAACTGATGAACAGACAACTGCGCCCGTACTATTCCCGGCATAGTCCATAAGCAACACACAAATACCACAAATATTACTATTCTGTTTTTCATACGTATATATTTAAATAATGATTAATAGCATGTTAATTCTTGGGATATCCCGGATTCTGTTCCATCTCAGGACTAAAGATAAACTGGTCTTCAGGTATCGGCAGCACACACTTGTAAAAATCCCAATCCACCTCTTCGTCCACACTGGGAAGATGATATCCTCCTTTACGGACAATAGTCTTGCCATTGCGCAGCAAATCAAAGAAACGATGTCCTTCACCTACCAGCTCCTTACTTCGCTCATCCAACACACGGTCCAAGGTATAGTCAGCCATTGTCACTTCGTTATCGGGATTGCCCCGCTTCACAATCTCATTCAAATAACCAAGTCCCTGAACCGCAGCATCACCGCCCAACTTGCAACCAGCCTCAGCGGCAATAAGGTACACCTCGGACAGACGAAGTACCACATTGTTACATTCCAGCGGTGCAGTCTTCAGGTCCGTCCCTCTCAGTTTGTACAACCACCATACCGTTTTCCCCGCATATTTATTCTCCTCCAGCAACTGCCCGCGCACATCTCCGAGATCAGCCAGCATTTGCTCCGCATATTTCTGAGTGACAAACCCCTTCTGATAGCCATACCAATTCAATAAATATCCCCATGAATCCCGTCCTGGAGTATCATCCACACTATTGGCTATCTCAAAAAACGATTCTGAACCAAACTTGGCTTCTACCGACCAGGCAGCCACATACTTCTCATGCGGATAAAGTGCATAACTTCCCGATGTATCCGCATCCTTAATCAGTTGGTCCGCCAAATCAAATGCTTTCCGGTTATCGTCATGATACAAGTAGATACGAGCCAGCAATGCACGAGCCGCATACTTATTCATACGTCCGTTATTTTTCTCTTCGGACATCAATGTAACCGCCTCTTCCAACGTTTCTATAATAAAATCATAAGCCTGAGCAACAGTAGAACGGGGAGGATTCTCATAGGTTCCCACCAAATGGTCTATCAACGGAGCACCCAGTGACGCACCTTTATCTTTTGTATAAGGATAGCCAAAGCAACGAGTCAGATCAAACTGGCAAAGCGCAATCACCGCCATCGTCTCGCCTTTCAAAGCATTCAACTTCTTTTCATCCCCGCTTTCAATTTTTCCTTCGGCAATAGCATTCAGAATATTCCATGCCTCACGAAGAATATAAAAAGGTCGTCCCCACAATGAACCGGCATTCAAACTATTAGGACGATGATTGAACATATAGCATGTATTGCATACCCCACTTTCCTCAGAACTCTGCATATCATCTCCTTTCATGTCTCCATAGGCAAACATAGCAGCCCCGTAATATCCGGAGCCCGACATCAGATCATACAATCCGTTCACCGCATTATCCACATCGGTTACTGTACGGAAAGCCATCGTAGTAGGAATTTTATTGCTGGGAGCTGTATCGAAGAAATCACTACAACCGGCAACGAGCAGTGAAACGAATCCTAAAATAAAAAGTATTTTCTTCATAATGGTTCTGTTTTTTAGTGTAATTGATGATTAAAATTTAAGTTCCAGTCCGAAAGCATAAGTTTTCAACGGAGGCGTGTAGAATCCTACCACCCCACTCATTTCAGGATCATATTGGTCGTATGCAGCCCATGTCAACAAATTCGTACCCGAGAAATAAATACGGGCATTCCCTATTCCTAATTTCTGCAACCATGCTTTAGGAGCATTCAATCCCAATATCAGACTTTTCAGACGAATATGATCCGTAGAATGGATGGCACGTGAAGAATTATAGTTACCCCCCTTTTTATTCCCATATACAAAACGGGGAACATCCGTTATATCACCCGGTTTCTGCCAACGGCGGCGTTGCTCGGTACTTTTATTGCTTATCACTGAATAACCATCATCTTGCAGAATGTAGGATGCATTATCATACGAATAACCACCGAAACTATAAGATAGATTGAATGACAGGTCAATGAATTTATAATTAAAGGTATTCATAAAACCTCCCGATATAGTAGGCGTAATATCTTTCAACGGAATAGGACTTGCCTGCCCCGGATCGGTCACTTTATTTTTTGTATAATTGCCATTCTCATCCTGTTGGTTATCATAATACAAGGCACTTCCGGTCTCAGGATCCACCCCCGCATACTCACGCAGATAAATAGTATTAAATGGATAACCTTCCTTACGTACATACCTGCCATCCACAAACCAAGGCAGATCTGCCAGTTTCAGAATCTTATTTTTATTATGGCTCAAATTGAAGGCGGTAGTCCAGCTGAAATCTTTCGTCTTGATGTTATTGGAACGAACTTCAAGTTCCACACCGGTATTCCGCATCTGCCCCACATTGGTCAGCAGAGAAGAAAATCCGCTGATGGAATTCAATTGCTTGCTCATCAACAGGTCTTTCGTTGTACGCGTGTACCAATCCAAAGAAACATTCACACGACTGAACAAGCCGATATCCAGTCCCAAATTCAGTGCATAATTCTTCTCCCAGGTGAGTTCCTCATTCCCCAATGTACTTTCCCACGGAGAAGGTTTCCCACTATAAAACGCCCCCGTGGTATAAGTACTCTGATAACCATAATATGAAGAAGGGAGATTTCCATTCACCCCATAGGAAGCACGAAGTTTTAAATCACTTAATACTGATTTCAACGGCTGCATGAACCTTTCCTGAGAAAGTCTCCATGAAGCGGACAAAGACCAGAAATTACCCCAACGAGTATCGGGAGACAAGCGGGATGAGCCATCCCTGCGAAAACTGAAACTGGCATAATATTTATCATCATAAGAATAGTTCACACTGGCCACATAGGACATTAATGCATCTTCCTGCAATTTCTGGTCAGCATCTATCGGATCGGCCGCATTTCCTAAAGAAGTGTTTATATCCTGCCCGTAAGTTTTCTTTGCAGCATACAAATCCTCATAATCATACTTCATCACCTCGAAAGCCGTGACCGCACTGACAGAATGCTTGCCGAAAGTTTTGGAGTAAGTTAAATTGTTCTGTGAAGTATAACGTATACGGTCAGTCATCTGCATACGTCCCCGTCCTTGATAAGTTGCTCCATCACGTCCATCCGGAGACTGAAAGAAAAAGTCCTTTGTCAACGAATAATCTACCGTAAACACACTGGATACCTTCAAGTTATCCCAAACATTATAAGCTATTTTAGCCGTACCCATAGCACGTACCGTCCGAGCGTAATAATCATTCACCTCAGCCTCCAATATCGGATTATACCCATTGTTTTCACGATACCCGCTGGCATAGGTCCCATCCTCATTGTAAATGGGAGTAGAAGGCGTCAGATTCACTTTTGATGCATAAATGGCACTTCCATAAAATTTACCTTCGGGTAAATGAACGTTCTTTGTCCACGAAAAAGAAGCGTTCATTCCAAATTCCACCTTTTTATACTTGTTACTTGCATCCACACGCCCCGTAAAGCGCTCCATTTCTGAATTCAGGGAAACACCCGTCTGTTTAGTATATCCCAAAGAACCGATAAAACTGGAATTTTGGTTGCCAGCACTGGCAGACAGGTTATAATCCTGTTGATAACCTGTCTTAAATAAAGCACTCTCCCAGTCCGAATATCCTTGAGGCAAGCGTTTGGCATACTGGTCTATATTCGCATCCGCATACTGCTGTGCCTCTTGTTCGCTTACTCCCTTATCCAGTTGAAAATTAACCAATCCTTCATGAATTAATTTCCTTCTTTCCTCGCCTCCCATTAACGGACGATATGTATAAGCGAAATCTGTGATTCCGTATTTCGCCGCCATATTGACACGAAGCTTGCCTTCCTTTCCTTTTTTAGTAGTGATAAGCACGACTCCATTAGCACCTTTCGCACCATACAATGAAGCAGATGCCGCATCTTTCAAAACGGTGATACTCTCAATATCCGCCGGATTCAGCGTTTCAATGAATCCCATTCCTCCCGCTTCGGACATACTGGTAAAGTTACTCAAGTCATAAGATGGGATAGGTACTCCGTCCAATACATACAAAGGTTCGGTAGAAGCATTCATGGAAGCAACTCCCCGTACCCGTAAAGTTGTTTTCGCACCGGGCTGCGAAGAAGTACCGGCAACCACACTGATGCCCGGTATATTCGATTCAATCATCTGCCCCACGGAGACAACAGGTAAAGCCTCCAGCTTTTCTGTAGTCAGAACAGAAGCAGATCCAGTATAAGTTGCCTTCTTGAAATCTCCATATCCGGTAACGACCACTTCGTCCAACGTATTGGTATCCTCTTTCAATATAATATGAAAATCCCCTTTCCCTTTTGTCGGAATATCTTGTGCCAAATATCCTATATAGCTCACAACCAACGAAGCAGATTCGTCCACTTCCAACGTAAACTTCCCATTAAAGTCGGTGATAACCCCATTGGTACTTCTGCCTTTTTCCACAACATTAGCACCAATCAGAGGTTCTCCCATTACATCTTTCACCACTCCCGTCACTCTTTTCTTTCTAGAACCGGGTTGCGAGACAGCTTTCTTCTCAATAAAATAGATTTTGTTGTTCCTGATTTCAAAAGTAAGATTAATTCCTGAAAGAAGTCTTGTCAATGCCTCCTTCAGTGTGACATCTTTGAGTTGCATGGTTACCTTACGATTCACATCGACCAACTGGTCACTGAAAACCAAGCTCATACCGGTCTGGCTTTTAATAGATGCCAGAACTTTTTCCACCCTCTCATTCTTAAAATCTAAAGAGACTTTTTGCGACTGTGCTGAAACAGTAAAGCCAAATAAAAGGACTCCCAACAGCAGTAATGTCTTCATTTTGGTTCTTGCTTTCATTTTCATCAATAGTATTAGTTTTAAACAAAAGAATTTCTTATATAGGCTAACACATCATCCAGAAAAAGGTATGAGTCCTTTTTTTCGTTTTCTCAAAAAAAAATAGATGCAAGTGTATTCACTCACATCTATTCCACATTTACCTTTATAGTTCCCATTATTTGGTGCCTACTTCAAACAGACCGTCTTCCACCTCCGTAAAACAGATATTAGAAACAGTTTCCAAATCATAGAGTACATCCGACGCGTTTACTTTTCCTGTTGACAAAGTAAACCTGTTCTTCAGTACCGTAGAATCTTTCACAATAAAATGAACGTCATAATGCCTTTCCATCACCTTTATAATCTCATTAAGCGGAGTCAGATAAAAATTAAGGCTGTTGGAACGCCATGCCGAAATCTGCTCCATATTATCCGGGCGGGAAATCAGGCATTTCCCCGACTGACGATTATATTCCGCACTCTCCCCCGGAACAAGCCTGTACTCTTTCGCATTATGATCCCTGAAAAGAATTCCTCCTTCATCCAAAGTTACCCAAATATTGGGTTCGGCAGCATATGCTTTTACATTAAATCTGGTCCCGGTCACTCTCACTTCCACCCCTTGCAAATCCACCTTAAAGGGACGGTTTTCATCTCTGGCAACATTAAAATACCCTTCTCCCCAAAGCTCCACCGTACGATTGAACAATCCAAATTGCTTGGGATACCTCAAACGGGAATCCGAGTTCAAGTGTACAATACTGCCATCCTGCAAAATTACCCGCATCTGTTCACCATAAGGAACACTTATTTCAGCATATTCCGTTTCAGAGAAAATCCCCGTCCGGTTCACCAAAAACAACAAAGAAACGCTTAAGAGAACAAATGGTAACAATACAGCCGCCACCCACATCCACTTACGGCCGACCGATCTCCTTCCACGCTCACGTTTTATCTCACTCATAAACCGCTGTTTCATCTTCATGCCGGAAATAGAAGGAAGTCTAACATCTTCCGGCATCTCTTCTGCAAGCTCTTCCATCTCACGGTCCAATCGCCCAGACAAATACTTACGCCCTTCTTCCGTAACGAACCAACCGGCAACTTTCCGAGCTTCTCCAGGAGCAGCTTTGTTGTCAAGTACTTTATCTATCACCGATTCATCTATCTTCATAATCTATTTTTTTCGTATATTTATAATAACACCCTACTCCGATAAAAGTATGAGTGCATTTCAGTCTATTAAATAAATCCATATTACAGGAAACCACATAATCAAAGATTCAATCGCATTACGAAGCGCCTTTATAGCCTGTGTGTAATGAGATTTCACTGTAGGAACAGTTATGCCCATCCTGTCGGCAATCTCTTGATTGGATAACCCATATTCTATTTTCAGCAAGCAGATTTTTTGTTTCTGAGGAGGAAGTTTGTCAATGGCAACCCGCAAGGATTTTCTGAGTTCACCATGTTCAAACCGGGTTAAAAAAGCATCTTCGTCCTCATCATTCACCTGTTGGGCCATTTCATACAATTTCTCAAATACCAGATTGCGATGCCTCAATTCATTCAGTATATAATTCTTCAAGATAGTAAATAACAAACTGCGAATACCCGACTCAAAACTAAAAGTTTCCCTCTGCTCCCACAATTTCATAAAAAGAAACTGAACTGCGTCCTCCGCCTCTTCTTCCGATTTCAAAAAACGATAGGCTATGGTGTACAATAACCGATGGTAACGGTCAAAGACAGCAGCAAAGGCATACTCTTTACCACGGCGAAGATCGTCATATAACTTTTGGTCAAAATCCGGATATTGATTCATAATAAATGCTTTTCCCAAGTTTTCTTAAAAGACCAACTTATTACAAAGATAGTACAAATGTGGGTATCTCTTGTTAGATTTCTCAAAAAAAACGGTTCGTTTTGTTTTTGATTTTTAAAATATCTTACACAAGAAGACAAATATCACACATAAAGAGATCAATTCAACATCTATAAACAAAGTATATACAAAGAATATCATTACCATGATGGAACACAATCATGACCGGCCTTTGATTTCGTCGAAAGAAACAAACCCATCTCATATGCTTTGGTTTCCGTCCTATTTACGAGGAATTCCTTATCGGTACGGCTACATTCGTTAATCATCGTCCAATAACGGTAAAAAGCGGACTATCATGATCCAGAGTTAAAACTTCAGTATTTTCCTTTTTCATTTTATTTATGGACACGAAGATACAACAGACTGTTCAAGAAAAAGTTGATTATTGTAGATGTGCGCAGGTTAATGTAATTCAGAAGGTCAGATCTGTCTTCTGAGTAAAAAATATTCTGGTACGGAAGGGAAATTGGATGTGAAGGAGCCTATATATAAATATATACTTCCCCAAAGATATAAAACCCGCCCCCTGCAACAGCCCTGCTTGAACAAACTTGTTAGTCCCCTGTTCCAACCTCCGGAGGCTATGAATGTTTTTTCTTAACAAGTAACAGTCCGCTCTGATATAGAACCTAAACCCGAAAGATTATATATCTTACAAGTGTAACATATATAACGATGACACCTGAAGATCTATCATGTGTCACGGCATCTTCTATGATTCATAATCAAACCGATCAAATATCATTCATCTATAGAAAAGAAAATTGCCTTCATCATTCATAAAAACAAATAATGAAGGCAATACACTAAATTATATACAATCAATCCCTAATCATTCAGCTACAACTTCAATTACACGACTGTTGAGTTGCTGTGTAGTAAATAGATTCAATCCTACATTCATCAAGAATTCTCCAGAGAAAACCTCACCATTGCCTGATAAAGAAGAATTGGCTCCGGGCATCAAGTTGATTTCTTTCACACGATACATTTTGTCTGCATCAAGCCCCTGCAAACGCACCGGCAATGTTTTTTCCGCATAACGGGGATGAATATCGAAAGCAAATACAACTGCTTTATCCTTATCTTTGCCCACATACATAGTAGAGGTATGATTACTGCCATAAGGAGATACCAAACGGTACATATCGCCTTCCAGGACGACCGGTTTCAAACGGTTATAATTCTGTACAGCAGTACGGCAATAAGTTTCATCATCCTTACTCATATCCGCTAATTTTATATCAAAACCGAGTTTGCACATCATAGCCACATCCGTACGGAATTTCACACTGCTATTCTTATTCCATGTGGTAACATGAGCACACATTGTCTTGGCTGGGAACACCTGTGAAAATCCCCACTGAATAAATAAACGTTCAATAGGATCGGTATTATCACTAGGCCAGAATTCTGTAAAATAGCTCAAAGCCTCATAATCCGAACGCCCACCGCCACCGGAACAAAGCATCATCGGCAGATCAGGATATTTTGCTTTCACACGTTCCAATACATTATATAAGCCACGCACATAATCAATATATAAATGTGACTGCTTGTCTTTCAAATAAACAGAGTAAATATTTGTAATAGGGCTATTGCAATCCCATTTGAAGAAAGCGATATCAGGATATTTTGTCATCAAATTGTCCACAACTCCGAACACATAATCCTGTACTTTCGGATTACTCAAATCCAGAACCAACTGGTTACGGAAATAATACTCGTCACGGTTCGGAAGATGAATCACCCAGTCTTTATGCTTTTCATACAACTCACTCTTAGGATTCACCATTTCCGGTTCAATCCAGATACCGAACTTTATACCTTTTTTCTTGGCGGCTTCCGTCAGATAACCAATGCCATGAGGAAGCTTGTCAGCCGTTTCATCCCAGTCACCTAACCCTTGATGATCACCACTGCGCGGATACTTGTTGGCAAACCAACCATCATCCAACAAAAACATATCCACACCCAGTTCTACTGCATCATCCATCAACTTCACCAATTTCGCTTCATCAAAATCAAAATAGGTGGCTTCCCAGTTATTCAACAAAGTCATACGAGTCTGGTTCCCATCCTTCACCTGATACTTACGGGCCCAATCATGGAAATTACGGCTAGCCTGTCCTTTACCTGTAAAACTGTAAGTAAAATAAAAATCGGGAGTACGGAAGATTTCATTCGGTTTCAGACTATATTCCGAAGCATACGGATTAATACCCGAAATAACACGCAGTTCGTTCTTATTATCTACTTCGAATACAAAACTGAAATTACCTGTCCATCCTAATGTTCCGACCAACACTTCACCTTGGTTCTCTTCTGATTTTCCATCCAATGCAAGTTGGAAGAAAGGAGAGCAGAACATATTGGCACGTGCTCCCAATTTAGTATCAATCGTTTTCTTGCCAAATTCCAAAGGCTGTTCCTTCACATGCGCCTCACTGGCCCAGTCTCCCGAGAATTCAGTCAGGAAATAGTTGGCACGATTCAAGTGCAACATGGAAGACGCGTACTTATGAAGCTGCACAGGTTTCTTTTCCCGATGACTGATTTCAGTGAAAGTCTTTATTAGATTTTCTTTCTGGTAAGCCACATAATGAAGTTTTACAGTTACAGGATATTTATCATCCAGCATAGTAATCACTACTTCATCTACCCCCGGCGACACTTGATTCCGAGTATGAGATACATATTTTAACAAAGTAGAAGGATTGCCGTCATTATGCACTATATGAATAGCCGGTTCAAAATAATCTTCCATGCCATGAGTCAGATATGCTTCGCTGCCCTGCGGCAAGTGGGCAATATCTGTAGCATGATTCAACCTCTTTCCCAAATAACTTTGATATAGACGTCCATTATCACCAACCCGGTAAATAAGGTCTACATTTTCTGTACTAATTTTAATTACTGGCTTATCCGCCGCCTTTAACATAAATGATATGCATAAAAAACATATCAAGAAGAGCAATCTTTCTTTCATGGTATTATTCATCGATTAAAATTATAGTGCAAAAAGCCCAATTTTAAAATTCACTCTTCAAATATACCATAAAAACACTAATACTCAATTTCTTTTTTAAATGAATTTTTATCCTTATGATTATCCCGACATCTCCAATCCCTCTTAATGTAAAAAAATCATAAATTCAGGAATGTTACCCCAATTACCGTATTCTTTTCACCTATTTTCTTATATTTGTAAATTATTCCATCACACAAACGTAAAAACAAATGGACCAGACCTTACTAAAATACTGGAAAACTTGTCTTCAAGATGCAGAGCGCAAAGCTATTGCTCTCAAAGGACCACGAATCACCCTAAACATTGGTGACAAGATACTTAAATTCATTCCTCTCAAAAGTATTCCTGTTATTTTCCCTGATTGGAAAGCAGAAGACAGCAATGAAAAACAAAAAGTAATGATTGCTCCTTGTATTCTTTTGCCCGAATTTGAAAACGGCTGGACTTCCCAATCAGAAAGACCGGAATATCCCTTCTTGATTACTGCCACCATGTTGCCTGACGGCAAACTAACCGTATGCGAGAACGAATCAGACAGAATCCCAATATTTATTCGTAAATTTTTGGAGCCTAATGCAGCCAATGACCGCACTATAGCTTCTCTTTCAAAAGTAGATCAACTACTATCCAATTTTAACACTGAAGAAACAAAATGGGAGGCCTATTGGCAAGCATGCGAGCAGCTTTTCAAGAAAGCAACCGGCAAAACTTTCAGCACAATGAATTACTATGATAATCCAGAAATCATTATCATAAAAGCCTCCGAGCGCAATATGGCACAGCCCATAATCACACTATATGACAAACTCTTAAAAGATGACAATACCACTCCACATCCCCTGTTGAATTTATTAATACAAACAAAATCTGCTAACGCTCTTCCTATTCCAACTAACCGGAAAGTATATTGCAACCAAGAACACTGGGCACAAATGAGCAGCGACTTTCCTTTGTCCATATCTCAACGCGAAACACTAGCAATGTACACAACACCGGAATGTGCTGATATTTTTGTCGTCAACGGTCCTCCGGGAACAGGAAAAACCACTTTTCTGCAAACTGTCATCGCAAACAGACTTGCTCATAACATTCTAAACAATCCGGAAGAACCGGAAATTATAGTTGCAAGTTCAGCTAATAATCAGGCGATCACCAATATCCTAAAGGATTTCAAAGCGGAAACAACCAATGACACAACACATCCCCGGTTGTCCAACCGCTGGCTACCCGAACTGGATACATTAGGCCTATATCTGTCAGGGAAAAAAGAGCTGCAACAACAGTACAAAATGATGTTCAACCCCAAAGGGGATGGATTTCCGGCAGCATACGATACACCTGAACGTCAAGAAGAGTACAAACAATTCTATCTGCAATGCTTCAATAACTTTTTCAAAAAAAACTATCAAGACGAAACAAAATGCCGGCAATTTCTCCGTAAAGAAATGCAAGCCCTCCAAAAAAAGATTATTCTCTGTATCCAAGCTGCCGAAACAACAGAATACGGAAACCGGAAGGAAAACAATATATTACAGAAGTTTATCCGCAAATTCCATGAGCCATTACCCTCCTACGACAAAGTAATAGAACAGTGGACTTTGACAGAAGAATTCAAAGAACGTTACGAAAAAATAAGTTCCAACCCTGAGTATGGCAACTTACCTTATACAGAAGACATGGCAGTAAGGCTGGATATCAGCTATCGGTATCAAATGTTCTGGTATGCCATACATTATCGGGAAGCCGAGTTTATTCACCGGTTAAGCAGGTGCGATGAAGGCAAACAGCGCACACAAGAAGCCTATACCCAAAGATTAAAACGTTTGGCTTGCGTAATGCCTGTTTTCATCTCTACTTTCCATTCTCTACCCAAGTATATGACCTATGCGGAGAACGGAAAATGGGATATTCCTTTATACAATGGAATAGATCTGTTGATTGTAGATGAATCCGGACAAGTTTCACCCGAACTTGCCGTTCCCTCCTTCAGTTTGGCCAAGCAAGCGATTTTAGTAGGTGATATTCAACAAATAGAGCCTGTATGGTCCATTTCTGATGAATATTCATTCATTAATTTAAAGAATCTGGGCATTGTTTCCAACCAGTCCTCGGAAAAATACCGTTTTTTAGAAAACAATGGTTTCCTTTCTTCTTCCGGAAGTATAATGAAACTGGCACGTAAAAGCTGTAATTTTACAGTAAAAGGTGAAAAAGGAGCTTTTCTGACCGAACACAGACGATGCGTAGATTCCATTATTGCCTATTGCAATGATTATGTTTACCACGGCAGGTTACTTCCTAAAAAAGGTAACGAAGTAAAATACAAGTCCCTCCCTTCCAAAGGATATGTACACATCAACAGTTACAGCAGCCCTGGAAAAACAGGAAGTCGCCTCAACCGGGCTGAAGCGGAAGCCATTGTCTGTTGGCTGGAACTGGAAAAAGATAATCTGGAAAAGACCTATAAAAAGCCTATTCATGAAATTGTAGCCGTAGTAACTCCTTTTAAAGCCCAAGAAGCCGAAATACGGCATCAAATACAAAAAATATCAGGAAATGAGAAATATAAAGATATGATCATCGGCACAGTACATTCCCTGCAAGGTGCCCAATGTCCGATTGTTCTTTTTTCAACAGTCAACTCTCCCGAAGACCATTCTCTTTTTATGGAGCGTGATGGAAAATACAATATGCTCAATGTAGCGATATCGCGCGCTCAGCATCATTTCATTGTTTTTGGCAACATGAATATTTTCCATCCGGAAGAAAACACCCCGGTAGGAAATATGGCTAAATGGCTTTTCGATGATCCATCCAACGAGATTTCCAACAACTTTATTTACCAACAGGAAGTTCCGCTGTGCACCTACCACCCCACCCTTCGTCTGTCCACCACAGAAGAGCATATCCAGGTTCTGCACCAAGCTTTTGAAAAAGCAAGACACCGTCTGCTGATTGTATCTCCATTCATATCTATCCACGCCATAGAAAACGACCAGTTGGTTCCGCTGATACGCCACACGGTACAACGAGGAGTGGATGTCACAGTCTACACCGATTCGTCTCTAGATTATGATACGAAAACCAATCAGTTGCTCAGCCGTGCCGAAGAGGGACGGAACATATTAATAGAAAATGGCGCAACCCTCATTGAAGTAAAAGGTATCCACAATAAATCATTGGCCATTGATAACCATACACTTATAGAGGGTTCTTTCAACTGGTTATCTGCCAACCGCCATAAAGAATACTCCCGCCACGAATGTTCCATAGTTGTATCATCTGTTCAAGCCGATGAGTACATCAACAATCTGATAAAGGAACTAGAAAGCAGAGAAAAAACCTTTCAATCCCTATCTAAGCCTACAATCAATCTTGACATTGACCAAAAATATCCGGGGTTCTTTACAAAAGAATCTTTTAATGATTGTACAGAAGAAGATATTTGCCGTATAAAACAAAAAGTCCAAGAGTTAGGCATTCAGAAAACAGTCCTTCCACCTTATATCCATAAACAACGTGAAACTTTCCCACGTGCTTATGAACCTTGGTGCACAGAAGAAAAGGAAATTATATGTGAGTTGATGCAAAAGACCAATCATCTTTCTATTTTTATAGAATGTCTGCAACGTACAGGACAAGCAATTCAAATTCAGATAGAAGGCAAAAACAATTGATTATAATCCTGAACTGATATCCTTTTTATGATATTCGGGAAACTTGGGAAACAAGAATCAGTCCCTATACGGAAGAGAGGAAAAGACAAATTACTTTTTGCCTTTTCCTCTCTTCCGTATAGCATATGCAACTCCTGCCCAGAGTTCCTTATTTTTTGGAATACATCCAAGTCCATTTATGCCAAAGACTCTCTAACGGTCCCTGCTTATGTCCTTTCAACCACCACTTGCAGAACTGTACTTGCAACAAAAAGAGTACAAAACCAACCAACAAACTCAACGTATATCCACAGTACGGAGCCAGATAAAGTCCGAAAGGGAAATAAATAATAGCTCCGGCAATAGATTGAGTGATATAATTGGTCAGACTCATCCTACCATAATAACGAAGATTTGATACAAAATTCCTGAACCTATCCCGTTGATAAAGCAATACAAAAGAAGCAACCAGTACAAATGTAAAAGCGAACTTTTGCCACATATCAAAAGCAGTTCCGGCAGTCTGGCGAATGAGTTCACTGTCACTAGCCATAATCAACTCTTTCAGTTGGAAAAGCGGAGCAAAAGAGATAGCGGAAATGATAAGAGCCTTCACCCAAAAACGAGTATGTTTTTCGGAAGTAACAAACAATTGTTTGCGTCCGATGTATAATCCCATCAAAAACAAGCCGGCAGTCTGCCAGAAACGCCCTGCTCCCAGAGCCCAATATAGACTGGCTTTCTGACCAAAGGTCATATTCTTACCCACAAACTCCCCTCTTTGGTATATTCCGCCACTTCTTTATACATCGCGCCCACTCCCCAATCGGGCAAAGTATAAGAAGGATCAAACAGACCTACTATATAATGATACCACTCAACGGGCTGCAATAAAAACAAAATAGCCGTAACAAGTATGGCACAGTCACTCCACTTGCGCACCACAAACAATACGATTCCCACTACCGAGAACAGCAACAGCACATCTCCTGCCGGAAAAAAAGCTGCATTCAGCGTAGCAAAAGCTACCAATAACAGCAAACGCCACAGAAAACGATAACCAAAATCTTTTCCTTTACGCTGTTGGTTAGCCGACTGAATATAAAATGTAAATCCAAACAGCAAAGCAAAAATGGCATACGATTTTCCAGCCAATAAAGTAAATGTAACATTGAATACCCCGTCATTCAGTATATTCAACCATGCAGGCTGGTCTACCGGATAAACCGGAAAGATGAAATGCTCCAAACTATGCACTAAAAGAATTGCCATGACTGCAAATCCCCGTAAAGCATCCACCACCTCAACGCGTGGCAGTTTTTCTGATAATTGTTTTTCCATGAACTAGTTATTATTGTTTATTTAAAATTCGTTTTACCCAGCGGTTGGCCGGTTTCTCAAAATAATAATAAGAAAGCAGACTCAGCCCGATAGTGACTGCAAAGATAAGCGGAATACTGATATACAGACTGATATGCCAATCGTATGTTTGCGCCAACTGCACATAAGCAAATAATATCCACTATACTCTCCTCTTCGGTGCTATTCCTGCTCTACATATCCGGGGGAGCGGTGAGCAACATTGGATAATAGACTACAGACAATATCATCAGAGTTTTGACAACTCTTACCAAAAACTGTATATTAAAAAGAGAAACTGATTTCCTACAATATTTCCTTTAAATTCCAAGCCTGTATATGCCTGACCCCTTCATTGGAAGGGAATTGTACCTCATCCATGGAAACGACATATTTTTCATAATTATCACCTATCGTCAGCAAAGGAGCATATTCCCGTTCCATGGTTTGTGCCGTTTCCAACATGTAAGTTGCTTGAAGATAAATCACTCTATCGTCCTTCATAGCAACAAAATCAACTTCTTTATCCCGAAAAGAACCTGTATATACAATATAGCCTAAACGACGAAGTTCCAAATATACTGCATTCTCCAACAAATACCCGACTCCATAAGCAAAGCCCGGATAAAGAAAATTCTTAAAGGACAAGTCATTCAGATAATACTTGCAATTACCTGCCACCACATCCTTTCCTTTTATATTGTAACGTTCTGTTTTATAAGCAAGAAAAGCTTCTTCTATATAACCTAGATAATTAGATAAGGTATCATAACTCACCTTCCGGTTCTTGGATTTAAAGAAATTAACAATATGCTGAACGGAAAACAGATTGGACGCATTATTCACCAAATAAATAAAAATATCATCCAATAACCTTACATCACGAACGGGTTTACGCTTCACTATATCACGCAACAAAATCGTATCTTTCACAGAAGCGACATACTGTTTTTCTGACTCGACAGTGGGCAGGTTGTACAATTCGGGCAAACCGCCTTTCTGTAAATAGGCCAAATAAGAAGCCCGACCGGCAGGTTGCTGCATCAACTGTAAATATTCAGCATAACTATAGGGGAATATATGAAATTCTACATAACGTCCCGACAAAAGAGTGGCAAGTTCACTGGAAAGCATTTTAGAGTTAGAACCGCTGATAAACAATTCACTCTCTTCGACAAAGTCTTGCGAATGGGAGTTTACAAACCTTTCCCAGCCATCCACATTTTGAATTTCATCGAAAAACAAATATACTTTTCCTTGCGGTTTAAGCTTTTCCCGATAAAAACGATACAGACTTTCCAATGCTTTATAATCATCAATAAAATCAAATTCCAGATACTCCTTATTTATATATAGGATATTAGCCGGATTTACTCCTCGTTCCGAGACAAGACTTGAAGCAATTTGCCTGAGAATATAACTTTTGCCCGAACGACGTTGTCCTATAAGTACCTTCACCAAGTTATTCCCCACAAAATTGCCAATCTTGTCGGTATAAGATTTCCGTTCCAGTCCCAATTGATACGTATTTCCACCCCAAAGGTTATACTTTTCTAAAGCTTTCCATTTATCGTCCATACTCGAATCTTTTCCCACAAAGATAGTTTTTTTCGAGTATAATCGAAAAAAAAACACTGTTTATTTCTTTTTTCGAGTATAATCGAAAAAACGTATCTATCTCAAACTGAATTAAAGAAAACGAATACAATCCGGCAGTATGTAAAATTTAACAAATTACTTAAACAAGCAAACTATTATTTTCCTACATTTGTTACCAGTGAAACTTTAAATACGAAAGAACATGAAAGCAAATCCTGTATTTAGTTTATACATCCCTACCAAATTAGTATTTGGCTGCGGAGAAATCAAGAAATTATCCAGTGAAAAATTACCGGGAAAAAAGGCACTGGTCGTCATCTCATCCGGAACTTCCATGCGGAAATATGGATATTTGGAGAGAGTACTTGCCCAATTAAGACTGAATAATGTAGAAACACTGGTTTACGATAAAATCCTTCCCAACCCCATCAAAGAACACGTCATGGAAGCAGCCGCCATCTGCCGGGAGGAAAAGTGCGACTTTGTAGTAGGACTGGGAGGCGGAAGTTCCATCGACTCAGCCAAAAGTATAGCTGTTATGGCCTGCAACGATGGTGACTACTGGGATTATGTATCAGGGGGTAGTGGTAAAGGACGCCCTGTTACCAAAGCACTTCCCATTATCGCCATCCCTACCACCGCCGGAACCGGAACGGAAATGGATCCATGGACAGTGATTACCCACGAAACGGCTCAAGAAAAGATAGGCTTCGGTTGCCAGCTGACCTTCCCTACCTTATCTATTGTAGACCCGGAACTGATGGTTTCCATTCCCCCGCACCTCACCGCCTATCAAGGGTTCGATGCATTCTTCCATGCCGCAGAGGGTTTTATCGCCAATTGTGCAACACCCATCAGTGATCTTTACGCCTTAGAAGCCATCCGTCTGATCTACAAATATCTGCCAGTAGCCGTAGCCGACGGAAAGAATTTGAAAGCGCGTGCCAAAATTGCTTGGGCCAGCACCTTGGCAGGCATGGTGGAAGCCACTTCAAGCTGCACTTCCGAACATTCATTAGAACATGCCATGAGTGCTTATTATCCACAACTTCCTCATGGAGCAGGACTCATTGCCTTGTCTGAGGCATACTTCGAAACTTTCCGGCATGACTGTACAAAACGTTACATGAAAATGGCTGAAATGATGACCCAGAAAAAGAGCAACCGTCCGTCCGATTTCATTGATGCATTGATTACACTGCAAAAAGAATGTAAAGTACATTCTATCAAACTGAGCGAATTTGGTATCCAATCCGAAGATTTCCCCAAATTCCTGCAAAATGCAAGAGATACGATGGGAGGACTGTTCACTCTCGACCCACGCCCGATTACAGACGAAGAAATCCTGCATATCTTTAAAAATTCTTATAAATAATGGATAAAGAACTAGACCTTGCCGTAACCTGTTACGGCAAGGTAAAACCATTGAAATATGATTTGGTCCTCCTCCCTTGGGGAGCTACCGAACCGCATAATCTGCACCTGCCTTATCTGACAGACTGCATTCTGAGCCACGACATCGCACTAGATGCTGCAAAACTGGCAAAAACACATTACGGTATTCGTTGCATGGTCATGCCTTACGTCACTGCCGGTTCACAGAATCCGGGACAACGCGAGCTGGATTTCTGCATCCATTATCGCTATGAAACGCAAAAAGCGATTTTAAGCGACATAGTTGCCTCTCTATACGCCCAGGGATACCGCAAAATGGTCATTATCAACGGACATGGCGGCAATACATTCAAAAGTATGATACGTGACTTGTCACTGGACTATCCCGACTTCCTGATAGCCAGCAGCGAATGGTTTGCCTTTGTTCCTGCTAAAGAGTACTTTGATGAACCGGGTGACCATGCAGATGAATTGGAAACTTCTGTTATGATGCATTATCATCCGGAATTGGTAAATTTAGACGAAGCCGGAAACGGAGATTATAAGAAGTTCACCTCACAAATGTTGAATGAAAAAGTGGCATGGATTCCGAGGAACTGGCAAAAAGTTTCGCAAGACACCGGTATAGGCAATCCTAAAAAAGCAAGTGCCGAGAAAGGTAAGAAATACGCCGAAGCAGTCGTCGCAAAATATGCATTACTGTTTGAAGAGTTGGTACATAAAGAACTTTATTAATGCCTCATCACTCAAGAAGATCATCTGACCTTTTTAAACGATGGTCTTCTATGTTCATATCACCTCCGCTTCTTCGTTATCAGATACATTTTCAGCTACCTTAGTTATACTTGCCATTTCAAAGTCCATACATATCCATATAAATATATGTATAACCATCGACTATGAAAAGAATAAATGTCCCCATGTGCCCATAAACAAACCACTCCCTGCACTATCTGCACAAGGATACTTCTCCAAATAATTTATTTCATCTCCAAAGGCTGAAATAAAATTCATTTAACAAAATAAAGAGATTTCCTTTATAGGATAAGTTCTACCAGAACTACATTTTTAAATTAAGATTATATCACATCGCAAATATAGGATATTTTTTATTAAATCAACTTTAATTATAAAATTATTTTTTGATATACGACACAAAAAGTACAAAACGGTCAATATTTACGGATAAATAAGCTAAATAAAAGTATATAAAAAGGGATATCTTTTATCTTTTTCCGCCTCAAAGTAGCATAACAGTAGAAATTCAGTAGAAAAATCCTTTTAAAATTCCTTCTTAAATAAAATAAAATACAATCTATTTTCCCTTTATGGACACGGAATAGTTCTGGTAGAACTTCAAACAGTAACTTTAAAAACAAATCTATGAAGAAAACCTTATTCATGCTTTTTTGCCTGTTATGCTCCATAGGAGCCATGGCACAAAAGAAAACAATCACGGGTGTGGTCACAGACGCCACAGGTGAAGCGGTTATTGGCGCCAGTATTGTAGAAACAGGCACCACGAATGGTACAGTTACCGACTTAGATGGTAATTTTACACTTTCCGTAGCCAACGATGGCAGTATCAGAGTATCATTTGTCGGTTATCAGACACAAACTTTAAGCGTAAAGGGAAAGTCAACTTTTAAAATAGCATTGAAAGAAGACTCAGAAATGCTCCAAGAAGTTGTTGTAACCGGATATGGCGGCAAACAGTTGCGCACAAAAGTAACCAACTCCATTTCCAAGGTAAAAGAAGAAACATTAAAACAAGGACTTTATTCCAATCCGGCACAAGCCTTATCAGGAGCCGTGGCAGGTCTGTCCGTCAGCCAGACTTCCGGTAATCCGGGAGCAGCTCCTACCTTGGTACTTCGAGGAGGTACTAATTTTGACGGTTCAGGTTCACCTTTAATCCTGGTAGACGGCCAAGTACGCGGTTCTTTAAGTGACATCAACCCGGCCGATATTGAATCCATGGAAGTATTAAAAGATGCCGGAGCCACCGCCATCTATGGCGCCCGAGCCAATGACGGTGTAGTACTAGTCACTACCAAACGAGGCAAAGAGGGAAGTACACGTGTAGAGCTTTCGGCCAAACTAGGCTGGAACTACTTCCACAACTCTTATAACTTTATGAATGCGCGTGATTACATTTACTGGATGCGCACTGGTTACATGAATGCTTACACGGGAGACATGAAACATCCGGACGGATCGGCCGTACAAGGATGGTCTTCACTGACCGGTCTGACCGGTGCCACTCCTTATGGAACAGGCAACAAATATTGGGCAGATGATGACAAGACAATCCCGCTGAATGGAAACGAAAACAGCCAGGCTATATGGAGTACCATGAAATATTCGGACGATCTGGCTTTCCTGCTCAACCAAGGATGGGAAACCATGACTGATCCTATTTATGGAGACCAACTGATTTTCAAGAATACAGATATAGCGGATTTCAATATCAATTCCCCATCTTTCTCACAAGACTACAACCTGAGTGTAAGCGGAGGAAATGAAAAGGGAAACTACTATGCAGGTTTGGGATACAACCATAGTGAAGGTACAGCCGTAGGAAACAAGTACCAACGTATCACTTTCACATTCAATGCCGATTACAAGCTGAAACCATGGTTAACCTCCAACTCCAGCTTCAACTTTGCAGATGCAACCTGGAACGATCTTCCTCCTACCCAAAGCGCAGAAGCCAACTACTTCTCACGCGTTTTATCATTACCTCCCACTTTCCGTGGATATAATGCTGACGGTGAAATGCTTTTGGGACCCAATTCAGGCGACGGAAACCAACAAATCAATTTTGACAAGTTTGTCCGTGACAACAATACAGACAAGTTCACCATGAACCAATCTTTTACCGCAGATATCATGAAAGGACTCTCATTAAAAGTGAACGCCATCTGGTTCTATTCAGAAGAAAAATATGAAGCTTTCAACAAAGATTATTTATCTTCTCCCGGAAACTGGGTAACCTCACACAGCACCTCGGCTTCCTACGGACGCACATTGGACCAAACTTATAATGCAGTGTTAAACTACAACTATCAAATAAACAAAGACCACTATCTGGATGCCATGGCCGGCTTCGAGTACTACGACTCATATTATAAAGGTTTCAGTGCCTCAGGATCGGGAGCTCCCAGTGACGCTTTCGGCGATTTGGAATATACCAGTGATGACAAAGGCAAACGCAGCATAGACTCCTCACACAGCCGCCAGCGTATCATGTCATTCTTCGGTCGTGTAAATTATGATTACCAGTCAAAATACTTGCTGTCTTTTGTTCTAAGACGGGACGGCTACTCCAAACTGGCCAAAGACAACCGCTGGGGTGTCTTCCCCGGAGTATCTACCGGATGGGTGTTCTCCAAAGAAAAATTTGCCAGTGAATGGGCCGATATCATCTCATTCGGTAAATTGCGTGCCAGCTTCGGTCTGAATGGTAATGTAAACAAAGATTTTGTAGGAAACTACACAGTACAAGGTGCTTATGCAGGCAGCAAATACAACGGCAACGCTTACTTCCTGTTAAACAACCTTCCTAATCCCTACTTGAAATGGGAGAAGTCAAGAACTTTCGAAATCGGTCTGGATCTAGGCTTTCTGGCCAACCGCATCAATGCCAATTTGACTTACTACAACCGACTGACCAGTGACAAGTATGCCAACATCACCATCCCGTCTACTTCGGGTGTTTCTTCCTTTACCTCCAACAACGGTAAGTTCCAGAACCAAGGCTTTGAATTCGAACTGGCATTCAAAGTTATCGACTCCAAAGACTGGAAATGGAATCTGAACTGGAACGGCGCATTAAATAAAAACAAAGTAGTGGCATTGCCCGACAACGGTCTGGAAAGAAACCGTCAAAATGCATTTCAAGTATATACCGGACGCCAGCTGGAGGACGGAAGCTATGAAAAAGCATGGGTAGGCGGTTATCAGGAAGGACAACGCCCAGGTGATTTGTACATGTTCGTAGCCGAAGGAATCTATCGTTCCGAAGATGAAATACCAGGAGGACTGATCGACTTGTCAAGTGGTAACAACGGCTCAAGCAACCGTCCCCTTTACGGAGGTGAGGAAGGATATAACAAACTGACAGCCAATCAGAAAGCGAATTCTCTCCGCATCCAGCCGGGTGATGTGAAATGGAAGGATGTAAACGGTGACGGCATCATCGACAATTACGACATGGTGAAAGTGGGCAACACTGTACCCAAATGGACAGGAGGTATCAATACTTCAGTCACCTGGAAAGACCTTACTTTATCAGCACGTTTTGACTATGCGCTTGGTTTCAAAGCGGTAGACTGGAAAACCATGTGGATCATGTCTTGCGCACAAGGTACTTATAACACCATTGCGGAAACCCACGACACCTGGTCACCCGAAAATCCCGGTGCACAATATCCTACTTATGTATGGGCCGACCAGTTGGGCAAGCGCAATTACTGCCGTCAATCCTCCATGTTTGCCTACAACGGTAACTATCTGTCTTTCCGTGAAATAGCCTTGTCATATAATCTGCCAAGCAACTGGGTGCGCAAAGCAGGACTAGGCTCAGTCATGCTCTCGGTAACCGGTCAGAACCTGGGTTACCTGACAGAAGCCAAACATTTATTCTCTCCGGAAAAGACAGACAACAATGGTGGATACCCATTGCCCCGCACTGTCATTCTCGGCGTAAACGTTTCTTTCTAAACTTATAAACTCTAACAGATTATGAAAAAAATATTCTATATCCTTTCAATATGTGTGATGACCATTCTCCAACCGTCCTGTGACGCACTGGATCTGGCACCGGAAGATTATTATGGAGCCGGAAATTTCTGGAAAGAAGCTTCCCAGCCCAAAGCATTCATGTTGGGTCTGCACGCCCAATTAAGAAGTTACTATGACATGTTCTACACCTTGGGCGAACTCCGCGGCGGCACACAACGTGTGGGCACCTCCTCGCTGAACACCAGCTTGAACTATGCCGATATCCGGTCACAGAATATCTCGGAAGATATTCCCGGCATATCCAATTGGAACGGGCTATACTCTCCCATCATGCAAGTAAACCATTTTATCCAAGAAGTAGAAAATGGGTGTACGTTTCTGGATGATGCAACCCGGAGCCGGTACTTGGGACAAGCGTATGGCATGAGAGCCCTGTATTACTTCATGCTATACAGAACTTTCGGGGGAGTACCTCTCATCACCAAAGTAGATATACTGGACGGCAAACCATCGGCAGACAAATTCTATGTGGAGCGCGCCACACCCGAAGCCACCATGGAGTTTATCAAAGCGGATATTAATAAATCCGAAAACTATTTCGGAAATAACACCTCTTTTGATGCATACGACTGGTCACGCTATGCCACTTTGATGCTTAAAGCAGAAATCTATATGTGGGCAGCGAAAGTATCCATCACCGGATTCACAGCAACCGGGGCAACCGATTTACAGACTGCCAAGACTGCCTTATCCGGGATCATAGGACATTTTGAATTAATGGACAACTTTGCCTCCATCTTCTCATGCGACAATAAAAAGAACACTGAAATTATTTTCGCCATGCCGTTTATAGAAGGTGAGGCCAGCAATGACGGAGGCAGATTCCTTTATCAGGATGCTGTATTTCTGGGGCAAGCATATGGTCGTAACGGTAAGGTGATTGAAAAAGATACCTTAAACTTGAAAGGTACCGGTGGAGTATTCCGTGACGAGTACACTGAAGATTTCTGGAAAACGTTCAAAGAAGGAGACAGCCGCCGTGATGCCACATTCATGGAGTATTACATGAAAAATGATAATGGCACGCTCAGCGAATTCGGATGCGTAATGAAAAAACGTATAGGTACAATCAATTCCAATGACAACCGCATCTATATTTCGGACATCCCCGTTTACCGCTATGCCGATGCGTTACTGATGATGGCGGAAATTGAAAACGGATTGAACAACCCTTGCGCTTCGTATATCAACGAAGTACGCAAACGTGCATACGGAGACACCTTTGAAGAAAACAAATACACGGAAGGCAGCTATGCGGAAAATGAACTAGCCATTTTGCAGGAACGGGACAAAGAGTTTGTCAGTGAAGGCAAGCGCTGGTTTGACGTATTGCGTATGCACGATGCATCCGGACGTTCTTTGGTCTTTTCTGCCAATGCCAACTATCCGGGCACAAATCCTATCCTCGGTACAGAAGAAGCATATAAAATGCTTTGGCCGGTTAATATCGGTACTTTGAATGTGAATCCGTTATTAACTCAAACTCCGGGATACGGGAAAAAATAAGCCAAATCCTCCTGTTTAGTTTTCAAGACAGATGTTTTAACATAGAAAAATAAAGGTGTGTCGTGAGATACACCTTTATTCATTATGCATATAGTTGATAAAACATCAATAACACAGAAAATCAATAACTATTTCCGTTCTTTTGAAAGTTCCTCCAATGTTTTTTCCTCGTACCTGCAAATCGCCTCC
>ENA-OPST01000053-OPST01000053.1-human-gut-metagenome-genome-assembly--contig:-NODE-53-length-44503-cov-3.562567_pt1 | contig 44503 bp, 54 predicted proteins | sample MGYA00241812_ERZ501915 | MGnify/ENA primary metagenome ERZ501915 (study PRJEB25962, sample SAMEA2042453) | human gut metagenome | biome: human gut; feature: human-associated habitat; material: faeces...
TCTTATTTGTTGGCAGTTCTTAAAAGTTGGCAATTATGGAAGAAGAAAGGAGAAAAAAATGAAAGGTAGAATAATGCGTAATGAACCAATAAATAGAATATCATTACCTATAATTGGGAAAATAAAAGTTGGCGTAAAAGATGAAAAGGGATTACCTAAAAGTATAGATTATTTTGTATGCACCGGGAAATATGCAGGATTATTTAAGAAAGCATACGGAGAGAAGCCGCAAACAATACAAATAGTATTTGCCTATGATGAACCGGAAAAGTCATGCCGGGAAGAATATCAATATAGGGACGATGCGGGTAAATTGGTTGCATACGGCGACGGGGAAACGTTCTTTGTATGGAACGGGAAACAATATGCACAATACAGTACAAAAGATTATCCCGATTTAATGGCAGGCGTTGCGAAAAAACACCCAAACCGGGCTGTTAAGAATGGCGGCGACGGATGGATTGTAACGTTAACCGTAACTTTTATTATTCCGTTGGTTCGTGGAGTTGGCGGGGTATGGCAATTCACGACAAAGGGTACGGCGTCAACAATACCCAATATCCGTGATACATTCGACGCCATATTGGAAGAAAAGAAGTTTGTCAAAGGAATTATCTTTGATATGAACGTACAATTTGCAGTTTCTCAAAAGCCCGGCGACCGTTCCCGTTATCCGGTTGTTACGATTGTTCCAAACGAAAGTGATGGGAATTTGCGTAAAGTAACTGAAGCATTTAAGCCAATAAAATTGATAGAAGAATGAAGAAAATTATTTTGTTTTTAGTGATATCAGTAATGTGTGTAAGCGTGTATGCCCAAACTGTAGTAGAGGTTGAAACGTTGAAAGTAACAGACCTTGGGAACCAAAAATTGTGCGCTGCAAAGGTGAATGGGTGTATAGACCATTATTACATTATGCTTAAAACTAGTAATATATATCAAAAGTATATTACTGTTTACCTTGGGGATAAGGAGGAAGCTATAAGGTTACTCCGGTTTTTGTATGACTTAAATTCTAAGGGTGGAACCTATATACATCTGGAAAATAGGACTAACAACGTAGTTTCATGGAATAGATTAGGCTATTATACAGTATTCTCTGAGGGGAGGGCATTAAAAGGACATATAAGAAAGCAAAATATTAAGGGCTTTATCGCAGAATTAACCAATAATGTTTGATAATTCAAATAAAACATCTATTTTTGCAGCATAAACAAACGACTACCACCGTTTATACGATATTGCTAATTAGCTTGAAACCCTTGGTTTGGTGTGTGGTAGCCCAGACCTCGGGTTTTTTTTTATAACCTATGACATACAATATATTTATAGACCAAAAGTTTGCCATTGTACATGGCTTAACAATTGTACAAGCAACTACGCTTGCCGCATGTATGACTTTAACTTCATGGAGCAATTCGATAAAATTAGGAAATGTTGTATGGTATCAATATTCTGAAAAGGAAATGTCTGATAACTTCCCGTTTCTTTTTTCTATCCCTAAAAGAGCTTACAAGAACATTAGAATTTTGTCTGATATGGGTTTTGTCGAATTAATATCGCTTTGCGAAACAAAGTATTTAAGATTCACATCAAAGTGCACAAATTGGAAATGCCAAGATGGTAACTATTTTGTAATATGATATGTCCGATAAAGGACATAGAATAAAGATGATAAATAAATAAAAGTTTAAAAATAATCAATTTAGAAAATGAAAGAAAGATGCTATCTGGTGTTGGACTTAGTACGTTCAAAAGTTTTAGATTTAAATCCAACTGAAAGTATTTTGGCCTCATGTTTATTCGGATTGTTGGCGAAAAATCCGATACAATACAATGGAAATTCATATTATATGGCTGACTATAAATATGTAGCTTGTTATTGCTCTGTATTGCCTAATAAGGCAGATACATTGAGGCGTATTTACAAACGTTTGGAGAATATAGGGTTGATAGAAACTATAAAGATTGATAATCACGTTTATTTTACCCCATCTCAGATGTTGCGTGATTGGGGAATCGTATATGAATGCGTGGAAGCGGAAAAAAATTCCGTGGAAGCGGAAAAAAATCCCGTGGAAGCGGAAAAAAATCCGCCCTATATAAATAATATAAATAATAATATAAATAACACTATAAAGAAAGATGCTAAAGCATCTAAAGAAAATCCGGACGGATTTTCACAAGCCGATTTTTTCAACGAAGAAAAAAAAGTTAAAGCAAGTATTCAATTCGGACTCACGCCCGAATTGTTAGATGTTCGAAAATCAATTATTGATAAAGTTGATAACTATTTTGATAAACTTGTATTTCCATTTGAAAGCGAAGATTTTAAACGGAATTTTTATATACTGATGTGCCAACCTAAATGGAGAACCTCGCAAAAAAGTTTTTCCGCTATACAAGCAAATTTAAATGGATTAAGTAAATACCCGGAAGAATTTGCGCTGATTCTGATAAAAGAAAGCATTTCAAAAGGTTGGGCGGCGTTAGAATATGATTCAACCCCCGAAAAATACGAAAAATGGGAAAAAATGAAACGTTCCGTAAAGACAGAGCAGCAAAGCAGCAAAGAAATTGCGGATATGATGAAGTTTTTAAACAATGATTTTGATTGATATGGGAGCAATTGAAAAAAAAGAAAATACGGCGTTAGAAATATATAATACCAAGCCCGGAACAAAAGCCATTGAAGTACGCCGTAGAATGGTGCAATTGCTGGAGGTTGCCAAAGCATTAAACCCAGTTGAAAAATATGTTTTCGCAGCGTCAACAAAAACACCAATTGCGGAAATTGACGATGCAAAATTAGTTGAAAATCTTTCGTTACTGTTTAAGCGTATAGCAATAGACGTTGGTTATATAATACCACAGAATGAAAATGATTGGAATTATATACAATCCCGGTTGTTGGATATTCTGAAACGTTATTACTCAGATATGACGTTGGCTGATATTAAGATGGCTTTTGAATTGGCGACGACCGGAGAGTTAGACGAATATTTGCCGAAAGATAAACAAGGGAATCCGGACAAAAACCATTATCAACAGTTCAACGCCGATTACTTTGCAAAGATTCTGAAAGCATACAAGCAAAAGCAGACAGATGTAATTGACAAAGCATACAAAGCTATACCGGAAAAAAACAATGAAATTTCGCCGGAGCAAATCCGGAGATTTGAGATACAAAGACAATGGCGGAACCGTTATATTTTCCTTTGCTACAAATACACCGGGAAATTAATATTGGGGCTAACTGATGATATGTTTTTGTATGAATGGTTGCAAATGTGCGGGTTGGCTGATGATGTACAAGTTAAAGAGGACGACCGCAAAGAAGCGTTTGCCCGGTATATGCAGCGTGTAGCCCGTGGAATGATAAACCAATATACGGCGTTTCAAGTTCGCCGAAAAGGAACCGAAAGCCCGGAAATTGATTTTACGGCGTTTGAGGTTGCCCGGAAAAAGGAGATTATAAAAGCATTTGACCGGATGATTTCCGAGGAAATGCAAGTTGATAACTACATGAAGTTTTAAATATGGAATTATTTATTGTTTGCTTTATAATTGGCGTAATAGGTTATTTTACAAAAGCGGGAGGTTATATATGGAAAAAAATATAAGAATTTCAGCAGTAGTGGGAATTGACCCGGGAAGCAATGGCGGTATAGTAACATGGCGACCAAACCACAATATAACCGCCATAAAAATGCCGGAGGATATAAACGACATAAGAGATTATTTGAATCATTTGAAAACAATATGTTCGCCAATTGTTTTTCTTGAAAAACTAAGTGTGCGCCCGGATGATATAACGCCGGGTGCCGATGGCGTCAATATGGGAAAGTTGTACCGAATACAAAAGATGATGGCAAACTTTGAGCAGTTGAAAGCAATCATTTCAGTTTGCGACATTCCGTTTGTTATGGCGCATCCTATGAAATGGCAAAACGAATTGAAGTTGCGGGCAAAGATAAGCCGGAAAAAGGAGGAAAAGAGCGAGCGAAAACGCAGATACAAAGAGATTGCCGGGAATTTGTACCCGGAATTGAAACCGACATTGTGGAACGCCGACGCCACGTTGATAATGCACTTTGGACGATACATTTTGCGCAACAACCCCGGTTGGGTGCGTCAGAATTTACCAAGCAATATGCACGAACGTTTGTTTTAGCCACGTAGAGCGATTTTAATTTCAAAATGGATAAAATATACATGGAAGAAGAAAAAACCACGCAAATCGAAAATCCGGGAAAAATAACGTTGGAAGAGTTCGCCGAGTTAATTCGACAAATGCGACATAACCAACGCAGATATTTTGCCCAACGCAGACCGGAAATATTGGAAACGTGTAAACGTTTAGAAGGTGAAGTTGATGCAATTGTTGCTAAAATAACAGATAAACAAATGAGGCTGTTTTGATTTATGCTCGGAATGTATAACGTTCCGGGTTTATTGTTTTTTTTTGAAAATAAAAATAATTTTCTTTTGTGATTACGAATTATACGTTATCTTTGCAGCATGAAACCAAAAGAAATATACTTAAAAGAGTTTGATTGTATAGTTACGCAAGATTGTAAGGTTATACAATTTGGGAAAGAAAAGAGAGCGTTTAAGGCGGGCGATTATATGAACGTAAATTTAAAGATTGGAAATTCATACAAAAGTTTTCGATTACATAGGCTTATAGCATTAGCGTTTATTGAAAACCCGGAAAACAAAAAATATGTTGACCATATAGACGGTAATAAATTAAATAATAAAATAGAAAATTTGCGTTGGTGTACAGCAAATGAAAATATGAATTTTGGAAACTTTATAAAGAAAAAAAGAGAATATAAAGTTAAAAGAATTGACGCAAAAGGAAATGTTGAAATATTTAATGATGTATCAGATGTATGTGTCAATAAATGGGAAAAATATGTTATACTACAATGTTGTAATGGAAAAAGAAAAACAGCATACGGGTATAAATGGGAATATGTAAAATAATAAATACCGACCGGGCGGGTTCCCGGAAAACAAATAAATTTAGAGATATGAAAAGTTTTATTGATGAAGTAGGAGCAACCCGGCACGCAATGAGCGACAAAGAGTTGAACGAATTATACAAGCGTTTGGAAAATTTCATTGCTGATTGCACCATTGAAGAAGCAAAAGAAAACCGGGACGCATTTGTTAAGGTGCAAACAATGATATACCAAAGAATGAGAGAAACAAAAAAATAATATTAACCGCTGGGGGAAACCCCGGCACAAACCGAGAGCATTATGATAGTAAAGAAATTAGAATTGGTAAATTTCCAAGTAATTAAAGAGTTTAACGCAGATTTCGACGGTAACGTTTATTTCATTACCGGAGATAATGAGTTGGGAAAATCAACCGTATTAAAAGCAATTGGGGCTTTGTTGACCGGGAACCGTGACGCCGTATTGAAGAATGGAGAAAGCAAAGGTTTTGCAAAAATGATTGTCGGCGACGACGGCGAGGAATACGAGATTGAATTGAAATTCACGAAAGCAAACCCACGTGGCACGTTATCAATTAAATCAAAGACAACCGGAATGAAAAGTGATAACGTTTCTATGTTGCAAAAGATTTTCGGTTATACAGATTTTGACGCCGTGGAATTTTCCCGTTGGTCGGAAACCGCCGAGGGACGCAGAAAGCAAATTGAGGTTGTAAAGTCTTTGTTGCCGGAAGAAGTAAGAACAAGGATTGCCGAAATTGATACAACCGTTGCCGGGCTTAAAACAGAACGTACCGGAGTAAACCGAGATTTGAAAACCTACAAATCAATATCAGATGCAGCCGGGCAGGGATTGACAACGCAGGATTTGAAAACGTATGCCAAACCAAAGGACATTACGGAACTGATGAAAGAACAGCAGGAAAACGCAAAGTTGGTTGAGAAAGCAAAGGGCGTGCGTTTACGTATGGAAGAAAGAAAGGGGAGATTGGCAGAGATTCCGGGACGTTTGGCAGCCGCCAAAGATTCATACAATAAAGCAATTGAGGCGGCAAAGAAAGCAATGGAAGAAGCCGAAAAGACGTATAAACAAACCGTTTCGGTCGTTGAAGAAGAAAAGAAAGATTATGAGGGAAAAATAGCAAGTGCCGAAAAATGGTTAACAGATTATGAGGCTTTGAACCCGAATAATTTCGATACAGAAAAACAATTGAAAGAAGCCGAGGAGCACAATAAAAAGGCTGCAAAGGTTGCCGATTATCTTTCAAAGAAAAAACAAGCAGACGACAAAAAAGCAGAAGCCGAAAATATGGATTCAGAAATTGCGGAATTATCCGCCGAGCGTGAAAAACTTATTTCGTCGGCGAAATTGCCGATTTCCGGACTTTCGTTTAGTGATGATGGGTTAGTATTAAATGACGTCCCATTTGTCGCCGGAAAGGTTTCAGATTCGCAGATAATGGAGGTTGCCGCAAAACTGATTATAGCAAGTAACCCAACCGTGAAAGTATTCCGCATTGCGAGGGGCGAAAGTTTGGGACAAAAGAGATTGCAGGCAATTTTGGATTTGGCAAAAAAAGAGGGATTCCAAGGTTTTATTGAAAGTGTTGTAAGGGGACAGCAGGATTTAATTATTGAGGAATACACAGAAAACGAGTAATTAACCGGGGTGTCGGTTCCCCGGCGTCTCTTAAACAAAACAATATGGAAGTTAAAGAAATGACAATTGCGGACGTGTTGAAAACACCCGCTTTTTATAATAATCTGAAAGTGGTTATTTCCGATTTGGAAAACACCCGCAGAAAAGCCGGAATGATGGCGGACGCACCATTGAAGCGGCACCCGATAGACCGTTTGCAGGAACGAGGAGTTTTTGAACCGGGACAAATGACGGTATTGTATGCAAATGCAATGGATAAGAAGTTGCAGGGATATTCAAGCAGCGAAAGAACGTTTATTTTGAAAGTAGGCGGCGAGGCTTTTAATAAGACAATGAAACAATTTGTTGACCGGGAAAAGAAAGACAATGAAACGAATACCGAGGAAGCTAAAGAAAATTGCTAAAAATGCAATATCATACGGAACGAATGAATTTTACAATTTCTACCAAAGATATAACCTACCTAAAAATGGAGTTGTATTTTATATTCCCGGAAATATAAAGAAAAACAAAAAGGGACATCATGTTGTAAAATTCGGAAAGAAAGTAAGAGAAGCGTATTATAATGGCTTATTTGATTTTTAAGTATGAAAAAAAGAGAGATAACAGCAACGGGAATGATTAATAATAACGGCGGTTTACAAATGTACATGGGGGAATTAAATCAATTCTTTGCAATGCACAAAGGTAGCCGCATAATCGCCCGTTTTATTGTAGCGTCGCCCGGTTCGTCAGAGGCTTTGAAAGGTTATTATTTCAATTACGTTGTACCAACATTCAGAACCGGAATTTGGGAGGCGGGCGAACGTCTGACAGATGAACAAACCGAACGCCGATTGCGTGAGTTGTCCCCGGTAATGTATGAGCAAATACCGAATATTGAAACCGGGGAATATGAAACCCGGTTGCGTAAAATATCAGAGTTGAGCAATGCGGAATTGATAGAACATATCGAATTTTTAAAACAACTTGCAAGTGAAGAATATTATATATATATAGCAGACCCAAATGAAATTTGATTATGAAAAAAGTAACATTGAAAGACAGCAAAGGAAATGAGATAAACGACATTATGAAAGATGTTTTGACGTTCGATTGTGAAACAACCGGGTTGCCCCCAAAGGGCGCAAAATGGGACGTTGATTTTGCGGAATTTCCAAATATTGTGCAATTGGCATGGGCGGTAAACGAAAAGGAACGTTCATTTATCATAAAGCCGGAGGGATGGGAAATACCGGAAGCGTCAACAGAAGTTCACGGAATTACAGCAGAGAGAGCAAACGCCGATGGCGTCCCATTTGCTGATATTATAGGCGAATTTTTGGAGGATTGCGAAAAAGCCCGTTTGTTGGTAGGACACAACATTTACTTTGATACGTCAATTGTAAAAGCAATGATATTGCGAATTATGGGGCGTGAGTATTACGACGAAAAAGCCGAGGACGCATTGTTTAAGGGAAAACGAATTGATACCATGATGAAAACAATTAAATTTGTCGGCGCAATGTTTGCAAATGGACGCCCCGGAAAATTCCCGACGTTGGAAGAACTTTATAATAAATGTTTCCCCGGCGAAACATTCCCGGCGCATGATGCGTTGGAGGACGTGAAAGCCTGCAAACGTTGTATTCCGGTTTTGGTGGAAAATGGTATTATAGAACTGAAACCAAAAGAATATCCGGCGGAACAATTGAAGTTTAACCCGGAACCGGAACCCGCAAAGACCAAAAAGGTAAAAAGGGAAGTTTTAGTTCACGACCCGAAACCGATATTTGCACCGGGTGCAGAGCCGGAAAACAAGGTTGCAAAATTGTTAAATGAAACAGACTTTTAAATTATGAACGGAAAAAAAATGTGCATTGATTGCGTGGATTATCCGGTATGTTGTTTGTCCGGTCGTTGTGCTGATGATGAACCGTGCGAGTATTTCCAAGAAGAAACCGACCCGGAGGAACCGGGAAACAATAAAGATTAAAAATTATGAGCGAAAAAAAACAAAATGTTATGCCGATTCCTACAAAGGAAAAGTTTTCATTATCGAAAGTAAAGTTATTGAAAGATGGCGGGTTAGACGTACATTATGAAGTAACGGAAGTTGTCGGAAATGAGAGTTACACGAACAAATACCATGTATTGAGTGCAAAAGACATACACCCAGATTTGCGTCATTTGTTTAATGATTTTCGCCCGATTATGGGACGTGTATTCAACATAACGTCATTTAAAACCATGATGGCAACGCCGGAGTTTAAAGCAACAAAGAAACAAACAGATATTGCAGCCGCATTTGCGGAGGAATGTTTGGACAATATAGAGGTTAGGGGCGTTTCTTTGTCCGGGCAAGATGATAACGTAGGCGTCGTTTTAACCGGATTGTTTACCGTATCAAACAATCAGAAAACAGCAATCAACACCCCACGAATGAAATACAACGTTGAAACGTTCGGTTTTGAGGAAGAGTTGGAAAACATTGTTTGCGATATTGAAAACGAGGTTTACGAATTTCTGTTTGAGGGCAAAAAGGCGCAAATGGATTTGTTCGGGGCTGATGGGGAACCCAACCCGTTAGTTTATGTAAATGATGCAGACAACGAAAATGAAAATGATATGTTCCCGGAAATGGCAGACCCGGCGGACGACCCGGAACCGAACGACGAAACGGCGGAAATGTAAGAGTATGGAACCGTATTTGTTGACAGACCAGTACGAATACCAATAAATTCGCTATATTTGCAGCATAAACGGGGATAGTTCGGAGTAGCTACCGGATGAAAAAAGATGCAGCCACTTTTCCCCGTTTCTCTTTTGGTTGCTTACTTAAATGGTTGTATAATGGAAATTTGGAAAGATGTACCCGGATATGTGGGGTTGTATCAAGTTAGTAATTATGGTAATGTAAAAAGCATCTTATATAATAAGATATTAAAATCATGTTGGCGAAATAGTAAAAAAGAATATAAAACAGTTTATCTTAGTAATTGTAATAAGAGGAAAACGTTTTCTATTCATAGATTAGTTGCGGCGGCTTTCATTCCGAACCCGGACAACAAACCATGTGTTGACCATATAGACGGCAATAGATTAAACAATCATGTTGATAATTTACGTTGGGCAACGCATTTGGAAAATAACAACAACCCAATTACGTTATATAGAAAAAGACAGGCAGCCAAAAAAGGTTTTTTAAGTTGTAGATATGGTAAAATTGGGATATTGAATGGGAAAAGTAAGGCAGTTATACGTTTTTCAATGAATAATAAATTAATTGATGAATTTGAAAGTATTAATATTGCATCTAATATTACTGGTATAAATAAACGTGGAATAGCTTTAGCGGCTAATAAGAAACGTAAAACAGCAGGAGGGTATATATGGAAGATAAAATAAAAATTATTGATTTAGAATGTTATATATATGCTAAAATGAAAGGTTATGAGCCTTTAATAGATAGACGTTTTTATGTGCCTTTCCTTGTTCGTTTAGAAATTCAATACTATTTATTTGGCAAAGGTCATTCCCCAACCGAAAACGATAAATTTTACAAGTATTGTTGGAATATATATCCTCATTATTGTGAGGAATGTATGAAGCCTTTAAAAACATATTCGGCTATACATATAAGCCATATAATAACAAAAGCTGCATACCCTGAATTATCCCATGATGTAAGAAATATAAATATACTATGTTTTGAACATCATTCATGTTGGGAGAATGGGGATAAAACGAAAATGCGAATATATCCGGGCAACGTCCGGATTATTGAATTGCTTAAAAACGAATACAGAAGTTTGAAAATATGAGGACGAAAAAAAGAACACCCGATTACGGGGCAATTTCCCGCCGTTCAATCCAAAATGATTTTAAAAGGGTACAAAGGTACCCGGAAAGGGAGAAACGCCCGCAAATCGAAAATCCGCCCGAAATAAATGCAGAAAGACGGGTTTTGTTTGTTAGTGAAAATTCAGCATATTACCGATACCGTTCTTTTTTCGTCGGTAAATTGGTAAGACTAATAAAACAATCAAACGTCGGCGGTTGGATAGTTGGATTTGTTTACGACGACGACCGGAAAGCGATAAATCATGCCGCCGGATGGTCGGATATGAAAAAAGAATATTTGTTGGATGGTGTAAAATTTAAGTAGATGAAAATCAAAAAACAAACCGGATATAAAATTGTATATTATACGTTCGTGGCGTTAACGGTTGCGTCATACATTTGGACGTTATGGAGTATTGGAAGTTGGATTTTTAAAGCTATATTTCTATGAGTGTAAACAAAGTTATTTTAATGGGTAACGTCGGAAAAGACCCGGAGTATAAAGATTTCGACAACGGCGGTTGCGCAATTCACGTTGGCGACAACTGACAGAGCATTTAAAACGGCAAATGGTACAGAAGTACCGGAGCGCACCGAATGGCACAATATTGTTTTGCAAAATGGATTGGCAAAGGTTGCAAAAGAGTATGTAAAAAAGGGCGATAAACTTTATATTGAGGGGAAAATAAGAACCCGCAGTTATGAGGACAACAACGGCGTCAAAAGATACATTACAGAAGTTTACGGGTTTAATATGGAGATGTTGTCGCCAAAGAAAGACGGACAAACAACGCAGCAGGGAGGCGCACCAACACCGCCGCCGCCAATTCCCGACCAAGACAAAGATGATTTGCCATTTTGAGAATGAGGAACGAAATTAAAATTCAAATCCCGGAGGGTTCCCGGCTGATTGGGACACGGACAAAGGGGCGAACGGTTATTGTTTCTTTTGAATACAATAAGGAGGACGCAGCCGTTCCGGAGCCGGAACCGATACGACCAATTGGTTTTGCCCATTACAAGGAACCCGCCGGGAAAGATAAAAAATAAAGTTATGCAGTTTAATAGCAAAGAATATGACCCCGAAAAACACGACCGTTGGCGTGCGTTGACCGTAAAACAGCCATACGCAAATGATTTGGTAGCGGAGGCGTACAAGGATGAAAACGGTATTGTTTACGGGGAAAAGACAATTGAAGTTCGGAGCAAAAACACGTCATACCGTGGCGACGTGCTGATATGTTCCGCAGCGTCCCCGGTTTATCCGGGAATGGAAAGCGGCGTTACGTTGGGATTGGTTGAGTTGTACGACGTGAAGCCGATAAAAGAGTTTACGCCGGAGGATTGGGAAAACACCCGGATTCCAAAGGAAAAGAGGGCAAAAATAACAAAGGGTTTCGGATGGATGATGCGCAACCCAAGACGTGTTGTTGAAATGCCAATTAAGGGGCAATTGGGTATCTATAATCTCATATATACCAAGGGCGAAATAATACAATACCCCCGGAAAATGGTAATTGACAAAAAGAGTTGGGAACAGATAAAAAAACAGATAGAGAAATGAAAACAATCGGATTCCATATTGGACGTATCGGGTTTTATTTGTATCTGCAAAGTTTGTGGAAGTATAAGCAATTTTATTTGACGCCCGGAGTTATGGTTGAGGGCGTAAAAGGACATGACGTTTATTTAGATATTGAAATTAAATTGCTTTGTTTTTCCGTTGGTTTCCGGCTGATATGGATAAAAACCAAAAGAAATTATTAACTTTGTAATGTAAAATACTAAAAACGTGAGCGATGAAAGAGATAACAAAAATATTGCCATTAAATGAGGCGGCAAAGTTTCAAAAATCCGCAGGCAAATATGATTGTACAATTACGGAATTGGCGGTAATGGGAGCAGGGAAAGCAAGAATTTCAATTTCCGGAACAGAGGAAAATTTGGATTTGTTGGTTAGTTCGATAGAAAATGAGAATAAAGAAACCACATCCGTTTGAACCCGGGCGTGAATATAACCCCGGCGAACGTGCAGTTTACCGGGGTATGGTAATAATTGCGGAAAGATGGGTTAAACCGTCTGATAAACTGATTGAAAAGGTTGGCAAATTTGTATGTTTGAGTAGATGCGCATGTTGCGTTATCCATAAAGACGATTGTCCGGCGGTTGGGCTTAAATGTTACAGAACAAGCCGGAGCGATAACAAAGTAATATATTTCAGAAAATTGTATAACATAACAGAAAAAAAGCGATGAAAAAGATATTTCAATTAATAGTATCAATCCCGCACGATAAATTATTGCATATTATAGCGGGAATGATTGTTGTAATGTTGGTTTTGCGTTTGGTTTCATTTATCGGGATTCCGGGAATGATTGCACGTATTATCGCATTGATAGCAGTAATTTTAACCGGGGTATTGCGTGAGGTTTACAACAAAAAACACGGAGGCGTATTTGATAAAAAAGATTTGTACGCCACAATTTCCGGAGGACTGATTGTTTTATTATTAACCGTTTATTAATTGGATATGGAAAAAAGAAGTTTTATTCTGTTTGATGCGGAAACGTTTTTGATGATTGAAGATGTAACGGGAACAGAACCGGAAGTTACAGAGAAAGAAAATTACTTTGAACTTAAAATGTACGCCCCGGACAAAGAGGAAAGAATAATTGAAGCCGCAATATATGCAGTTCAAGGCAGATACGGAAAAAGAATAAAAGACGTAAGGACGATTAAAGAACAAAACCTTTTGCGTGGTGCAATATTCTTTGTTGAATACGAAAAAGGGGCGGGAAATTTGCCAAATGAGTTGCGCACAAATTTAGGTATGCCGGACGAAACCGCCGGGGATATTTATTGCCGCCGATTGTTAGAAGTTCGTGCATTACCCGTAAAGCGTGATAATTTGGAAAAATTGCTGATGTTTACCGGAGGCGGAACAATGCAGATTCCGAGAACGCCCGGAGGTTTGGCGGTTTATTCATTCCCGACCGAAAACGGCGTAATGTTGGACGTACCGGAGGGAAATTTTATTGTATTGACACCGGACGGAAAATTTGGCAAAATGGATATGCAAACGTTTATGGCTAATTTTGAAGAAAAAGACGCCAATACCGCCGGATTGACCTTTGACGAAAAGAGATTGTTTGAAAAGATGAATAAACTTTTCGGCAAGAATATAGAAAAAAGATTGGGAAAATTAGCCGAGGAATACAACGAATTGTTTGAAGCGTTTGAAAGATATTTAAGCAGGGAAAAAACGCAAAGAGAAATAAACGAAATTAATCCCGGAACGCATGATATTATCGACGAATTGGCGGACGTAAACGTTGTTTTATTCCATATTGCGGCATTATTAGGGTATAGCCAAAAGGAATTGCAGGAAATGGCATATACTAAAATTGCAGGACGTGAGAAAAACCCGGAATTTATGCGCAAACACCCACACAACAAACCGGAAAGCCCGGTTTGCGGTAATATGCAGCAGGAAACCGCCGAACAATACAAACATTTTGAGAACCGTTTTAACAAAAGACTATGACAAACGAAGAAAAAGAAGAATTAAGAAAAAAAGCGTTGTTCCTTACAAATACGGCGTATCTTTTGGCGGACATGGCACATACATGCGTTTTTTACGCTGATGATAAATTAAACCATTTAGGCAAATGCTTTGAAAAGGGCGAAAAAATGAGATTCAAAAAAGCCGCAAAGTTGACAAAAGAAGCATTTAAAGCCGTCAAGGAAATAACGGAACCATTGTATAATATTACCGACGTTGATAATGCGTGTATTGATAGCGATTATCTTTTGGAAGTTATTCAGTTGGTAATAAACAGAACCGACGAAACCGAGGAAAGCAAAACGGCGATGTTGGAATACATAAAGAAGTTACCACAAATTGAACATATAGAAGTTTAAGCGTATGAAAAAAGATTTTAAACAAGAACTAACCGAACTTATTAATAAGCACGGTTTAGAAAAGGAAATGAGAGATACCCCGGATTATATTTTGGCAGAAATTTGTATTGATGCAATGGCGGTATTTACGGAAGCAATCGCCCGCCGTGACGAATGGCACGGATTCAGAAAGGCAGACGAAAAGAGTTCGCAGGATGCAAAACACAATTACCCGGATGATTGCAATATTTGCAAAGACCGTTTTAAATGTGCTGACTTTATGAGAACGCAACCAATTGCAAATCTGATTCAGCGTTTCAAGACGACAACGGACAAAGAGGAAAAAACAGCAATCGCCGGATTGCTAAAACAGATAAACGCCGATGCGTCGGGAAAGCCTCAAAATGATATACCGGAAGAAGTAAAAGAAGTTGCCGGAAAGTAGGCAAAGGCTTTTGGCGCACGTGTTGAGATACACCGTATTGAGATACCGGAAAAGAAACGTAAGTTTAGAAAGAAACCAAGAAAGGAGCAAGGCAATGAAACCCGTTGAATTTCCCGGCGTGAATGTAGTATTTGCAAAAGACCAACCGGAATACATGCCGTTACCTGCAATGAAAATCCCTAATGACCCGCAGGGGCTTATAATTACCAAATGGCAGTTATCCCCGGAAGAATTGGAGAGAATAAAAGAAACCGGAACAATACATTTGTCAATGCTGACGTTTAACCAACCATTGCAACCCGTATTGTTAACCGTGGATTTACCAACAGAAAAATAATAAAGTCATGGATAAAGAAACATACGTAAAGAGAGTTCAAGAATTGAACCATATAAGACAAAAGGCTTTGGAGTACAACGAAAAGGAAAAAGCCAAAGCGGATGAAAGCTACATAAAAGAAAATTGTCCGTTTAAAATTGGGGATAGAGTGAAACAAGGTGAAAATATTGGCACAATTGAAGAAATAAGAGTTGACAATGACGGAAAGTTTGAATATACCATACAAAAGGAAAAGAAAGACGGCACCCCGTCAAAAATATGCTTTAAAACCTTTTCATGGTATAGAAATAATGTAGAAAAGGCATAATAAACGCCCCGGAATTATAACCGGGGCTTTGCCGTTTAGGTACCGGAATGAAAGAAAGCCAAAATTAGCCCCGTAGGGCGACGAAAATACAAAAGACAATAAAAGATCAAGTAACAAACAAAACCCGCTTAAAACGAAAATTCCCCGAAAATAACAAGCAAAAGGGAAAGCGACGTTTGAGAGGAAAGCAAAGCGAAAGACTTTGCCGTTATAAAAAGGTTGGAAAATGGAAGCAAGTAAAAGACAAAGGGGCGGACGCCCGAAAATGTGCAAACGAACAAAAGACCAAAGGGAGTTTGATTTGGCTTTTTGTTCAAATCTGTTTTTACGTGGTTACACGTATAGGGAGATTTCGGAAAGACTGAATGAGGAAAACGCCCGGCGTGGCGTCGGTTATACCATAACAAAACAAATGGTATATTGGGATATGCAACAATTGCTAATTGAGTGGAAACGTGAACGTATGGAAAATATAGACGATTACGTTACGCAGGAATTGCGAAAGTTGGATAAAATGGAGGTTGAATTGTGGGAGGCGTGGGAACGTTCAAAGACCGGGAAATTGCGAGAGAAAAACAGACAGAACGCAAAGCCCCGTAAAGTGTTGGAGGATGGCGACAACCCGGAATATTACGGGTATGAGGAAACCACAACGGAAACGTCCGCCGGAAACCCCCGGTTTTTGGATTTGCTTTTGAATGTGCAGCAACGCCGGGCAAAGATGTTGGGATTTGATGCACCAATTAAAGTTGAGATTCCGGGAATAGAAAAAAGCATAAACGGCGATGCACCGCAATACGATGTATCAGCAATCCCGGAGGATTTATTGTTTGCGGTTGCTGATAAACTACAAACAGCAGAATATAAAAAACAATTAGCAGAGAAAGGAGTAATTGACGATGGCACGAACAACAAAGAATAATATCAAGAAAAAAGACGAACCGAAACCCGTACACACGTGCGGCGAATGTGGTTGGGGTAAATTCTATTATGAACATTCAAATTTGGATATGGCCGGGAACCCAATTTGTTTAAAATGCCCGTTTGTCGAAAATCACAGTATGATACGTTCGGAAAAAGCGTGCGACAAATGGAAAATGAAACATTAAATTGGTCGTTTTTTAAGATTTCCGGTTTTTAAGTCAGAAAAAATACGGGGGTAAGACAAAAATATATGGTATATTTTTAAGAATTAAACAAAATGGATAAAGAACAATTACTTAAAATGTACGCCGCACTAAAAAACAATCCCGGGGAATTAGTAAAAGCGGCGTCACGCAATAGGCTGATAAACTTTGCCCGGTATATGCAACCGGATTTAGCATTGGAACCGTTTCACGTCGTTTATTATACGTTGTTGGATAAATTCGCCCACGGCGAAATAAAGAAAATGATTGTGCAAATGCCCCCTCAACATGGTAAGGAAATATCCGATAATCAGATAGTTGCTACCACTAAAGGGATAAAAAAACATGGTGATTTAATTGTAGGGGATTACGTGTTTGGTAGGGATGGAACCCCGGTTAAAGTATTATGGGTGTCAGAAAAAACAAGAAGCGAATATGTCGTTTCTTTTTCTGATGGGGCAAAGATAGAATGTCATGGTAATCACGAATGGACGGTGTATAATAGATTTCGACAGAAAGAGGAAACTATAGAAACGAAACATATGGCATCCTCCACAATATATAATGGAGATGGAAAAAGAGGAAGCCGATATAAATACCAAGTAGATAGCAATGTTTGCGTAATGTTTGATAGTCGGAATGTAGATTTAGACCCATACGTTTTAGGAGCGTGGCTAGGAGATGGGGATAGCTCATGTGGGATTATACACATTGGCAATAATGATGTTGAAATAATAGGGAATAGTACATATAAGTTCAAAGAAAGTAAGGGCACGACAACACGTAAGTTTTACAGCCCAGAATTGAATATTTTACTAAAAAATAATGGACTAATTAAGAATAAACACGTACCGGATATGTATAAATACAATTCGGTTGAAGTTCGCAAGAATGTGATTGCTGGATTAATTGATACAGATGGGTATGTGTATCACAGAAACGGACGTATAACCATATCCAACACAAACAAGCGGATTATAGACGATGCAGCATTTATATTACGCTCATTAGGTCAGTCTGTAGTTGTGTGTGAATTCAAACCTAGGGTTAGTAGTAGCGGAATAGTAGGGAAGAAGATAGTATATCAACTCTGTTTTAATCCTACAATGACTTTCCCGACAAAAGTAAAACGTAAGAAGATAACGAAATTGTCCATAAATAAGAAACGTGCTATTGTTTCTATTGAACGAAAGGAGGGCTTGGGTTATGGTAATTGCATCCAAGTAGAGGGGGGTATCTATTTGGTTGGAGATACGTTTATTCCTACGCATAATAGTGAGGGGTCGAGCCGAAAATTACCCGCTTTTATGTTAGGATTGAACCCGGACACAAAAATTTGTATTGGTTCGTATGCCGCCACAATTGCAAGGGATTTTAACCGGGATGTCCAAAGAATAATTGACACACCAAGATACCGGGAATTGTTTCCGGAAACCTTTTTGAATGGTTCAAATGTGGTAACGATGGCAAACACGTATTTACGAAATTCTGACGTTATAGAAATGGTTGGGCATAAGGGTTCGTTGCGTGTTGTAGGTCGTGGCGGTGCGTTGACGTCAAAGACCGTTGACGTTATGATTATGGACGACGTTTACAAAGATTATTCAGAGGGTAACAGCCCGATTGTACGCAATGCGGCGTGGAAATGGTACACGACCGTTGTAAAAAAGCGTTTGCACAATAAATCGCAAGAACTGATTGTATTTACCCGATGGCATGAGGAAGATTTGATTGGTAAGATTGAAAAGGGAGGCGAAAAGATTATTGATATTAAAAGTTGGGACAGCATTAAAAATATTCCGGATGGTGCATGGGTTCGCATAAACTTTGAAGCGTTGAAAACCGGGGAACCAAACGAGATTGACCCAAGGGAACCGGGGGCGGCTTTATGGGAGAGTATGCACAGCCGGGCAAAATTGGAGCGTGAAAAAGCGTTAGACCCAATACAATTTCAATGCTTAGACCAAGGAAACCCCGGAAGCGCAGAGGGTAGATTGTACCGGAACCCGTTCAGAACGTACGTTGACAAATCAGAATGGGGAACGTTCGTGCGTAGTGGTAATTATACAGACGTGGCAGACGAGGGCGACGACTTTACATTTTCGGCGTGTTATGACGTTTACAAATCCGGTAATGAGGCATGGAACGAACAAAAGAAACGGTTTGAACCGATTTTGTATGCGCTAATTACTGACATGGTATTTACGCAGGAAAATACAGAAGTAACAGCCGTTACCGTCCCGGAAATGATAAACCGTTGTGGAACGCAAAAAGCATGGATTGAAAGTAACAACGGCGGTGCCGGGTTTGAAAAGTTGATACGTAAAAAGATAAAAGCGATTTCCGAACCATTTTACCAAGGTGCCAACAAGGAAAGCCGCATTATAACAAATTCGGCAAGCGTCAACGCCCAAATCATAATGCCGTTAGGATGGGAGGAACGTTTTCCAAAGATACATGAACACGTAACCGGGTTTTTGCGTGATTTCCCAGCAAATGAGCATGACGACCCGGAGGACGGTTTGACCGGAATATATGAAAAGGAATTGGCGGACGGCGATACAAGACCATACAGCCAAGCAACAAGGGGCATTAAACGTCGTAATTAGCATTTTATTTCATATATGCAAGGGCTTATCCGAAAATATTATAACTTTGCAATAAGTAATGGGGCAAAGGGTTAGCCCCCGGAGATAATAACAAAAGTTTTAACGTTAAAAAATTAAGATTATGGCTATTTGTAAATGCCCGGCAGCAGCAGCGCTGCCAAACATTCCAAACTTTACGTGTGCCGAGAGTTTCGGACAGATTCAGAAAGTAGCGTTTCAGAGATTGTATAAAAGCACCGGAGAAAAAATTTCATTTACCACGACGGCGGGTATTGGGAAAAAAGCGTCATGGACGCCGTTGTTATCGGCAAAGGACGACACGAAAGTTGTTGTCTCCCCGTATATCCAAGCACCGACAGCAGAAGCAGGCGCAGCAAGAACGTTTGGAGGTGGTAACGAAACATTGGGAGGCGTTGAGGAAATTGTGGGACGTGAGCCAACGCCATTTACCGGGGTTATGCGAAAGTTGCCACAGAAAATTATCAAGGCTTTGAAAGAATTGCAGTGCGAAAGTTGGGGCGACAATTTGGGCGTTTATCTGTTTGACGAAAACGGCGCAATTGGAGCAATTCAAGACGCAAAAACAGCAACAACCCATTATCCGATTCCAATTCGTTCTTTGTTTATCGGGGATAAAACATTGGGAGGATTTGAGGCACCCGATAGCAACGCAATACAATGGACGTTTTTACCTAATTGGTCGGATGATTTGGCGATTATCGTACCGGAAGATTTTAACCCGCTAACAGACTTAAAAAATGCAGCAGGGTAAACAAACAATAGTGACGTTGGAAAATGAAACATTGAAAACGACACGAGATTTTGAAGTTAGCCACGCCGAAAGACTTTTAAAAATGCCAAATAACGGCGGTTGGCAGTTACCGGAAAATAGTAAATTTGAATTTGACAAAGAAAATGGGCTTAGATATAAGAGAAATAAAAAAGCAGATAACGGAGCCACGGAACAAAGCGGCGATAAGTAGGGCGATTTACCACCAAAACCGCATACGATTTCATGCGGAAAAGGCGTTGACGCCATACATTACGCAACCCGTGACCGATTTTTTGGCTTATGTTTCAAACCTTATACCCGCAGACAAATTCAAAGTGTTCAAAACATTGTTCCGTTACCCCGTAAAGACAAACGAGGTAACGGGCGTTTGTTTTGATAAGTTGAGCCGCATTTTTGACGGTCGTAACCCGGCGTTCAATTATCAGTTTATGAACAGCGAACAAAGGGACGATTGGGAGTATTACAGACAACACGTATTGGAAGAACCCGAAATTTGGAGCACAAAGGGATGGGAATATTTCAAAACCGAAATTAACAGCGTATTAATTGTTGATTTGCCAAAAGAGCAATCCCCCGGCGATAATTACCCGCAACCGTACTTTTATTGGTTGCCAATAGAACAAGTTATTTCATACAAGGCAGACAAAACAACGGGCGTTATGCGTTGGATAATATTCCGGCAGGACGACAACCGTATTGCCGTAATTGACGATGAACGATACCGGGTATTTACCGAGGAAAAAGGCAATATTGGCGAATTGCTGATTGATAGCCCGCACGATTTGGGATATTGCCCAGCACGTTTTTTTTGGAACGAACCATTGAGTTTGAGAGAACCGGACGTTAAGGCGTCCCCGTTAACAACCGAGTTGGAAAGTTTAGATTGGTTCCTTTTTTATCATTTATCAAAGAAAAATTTGGATATGTACGGGTCGTACCCGATTTATTCCGGATATGAACAAAGTTGCGATTTTACGAACGGCGAAAACGGCGATTATTGCGACGGCGGGTTTTTGAAAGATAAACAAGGCTATTATAAATTAGACCAAGCGGGTTTATTGATGCGTTGCCCGAAATGCGGAGATAAACGAATTGTCGGGGTTGGTTCATTCATTGAAATTCCGGTACCGGACGGCGACAAACAGCCGGATTTGCGCAACCCGGTTCAGATGTTGACCGTTGACCGTAATAGTTTGGATTATAACGTTAGCGAGGAAGAACGGTTGCGTACAAACATAATTACGGCGGTTGTTGGTACCAACGAGGAAATAACAACCCGTGAGGCATTAAATGAACAGCAAATTAAAGCCAATTTTGAAAGCCAAAGCACGGTATTAAACCGAGTAAAAAAAGGCTTTGAGGCGGCGCAAAAGTTCGTTGACGAAACCGTTTGCCGTTTGCGTTATGGAACAATGTTTATTTCGGCAAAAATCAATTATGGCACCGAGTTTTATTTGTCTGATGCAACCCAATTGCGAGAACGTTATAAGATGGCGAAAGAAAGCGGAGCAAGCGAGGGGGAATTGGATGCGCTACAAAATCAGATTATCGAAACGGAGTACAGACACGACCCAATACAAATGCAACGTATGTTAGTGTTGGCAGAATTGGAGCCGTACCGACATTTGACACGTCCGGAAGTATTAGAATTGTACGAAAAACAGCTAATTACCGAGGATGAATTGCGCATTAAATTGAATTTCGCTAATTTTGTGCGTAGGTTTGAACGTGAGAATACAAACGTTTTGGAATTTGGCAGCCAAATACCATTTTCCAAGAAAATTGAAGTAATAACAAAAAAAATTTATGATTATGCGAGTGAAAGCAGAAACAGAGGGTAAAACAAAGGACGTCGGATTGTTGGACGTTACCCCGGAAAATTTCATTGTTCCAAAAGGGGAAGAAATTTTTTATCATTGTCGTATTGAGGTTGTAAAATTCAACCAAGAAACGGGCGAAAGAATTTCACGACCACGTATGCAGGTTTTCGGAAAAAAGTTCTTTGAAACATTCGGATTGCACAATTTGCGAAAAATGGGTTATAAAGTTGACATTATGCACGACCCGAACGTTTGGGAGGCAGCGAACAAAGAAAAGATTGAAGCCAGCAAACGAGCAAAGGCAGAAGCAGCAGCAAAGGCGGCAGCAGAAGTAAAGGCGGCAGAACGTGAACAAATGAAAGCCGAAATTATTGCAGAACTGACAGCCGCCGGAGTTATCCCAGCAGAACCAAAGAAAGCCGGACGAAAACCAAAAGCCGAAAAAACAGCAGAAGCAGAGGAAGCGGCAGACGATAGCCCGGAAAACAACGAGAATGTTTAACCATTAAAAATTACGAATATGGCACAGATTGCACAGCAAGACAATTTGGTTATTGAAGTAACCACAACCGCCGCAGCATTGGACAGCAACACAAAGAAAAAGTTGATTGAATGTATTGAGGGCGGAACAATTACCGACGTTATTTTGGTAACAAAAGAGGCTGAAAAGAAAATCAGCCATGCACGTGTTGTTAGTTGGTTGGTTGACACAACCGGGGATTCCCCCAAATACACAATTGATATTATTAACGCAAACAGCAGAGTAGTAGAAGCAATCGCACTTAATTAATTCAAAGGGTAAGAATATTATGTTAACGAGAGAAATTTTAGTTGCAAATGCGGCTTTGTCGGGATTGTCTGACGAACAGATTACAGCGATAACAGCATTATCGCAGAATGACGAAAACAGCGTTATTGCCAAGAAAACGGGCGAAATTTACGGGGCTTTGGATGCCGATATTTTGGCGGTTTCCGGTATCGCTAAAAATGGAACCGAAAAAACGTATGATTACGCAAAACGTGTAATGGGGGAAATGAAAACAAAAGCCGATGGCGCAACCGGGCTGCAATCGCAGATTGATTCATTGACCAAGGAAAGAGCCCGTTTAGAAAAGGCAATTGCCGATGGTGCGGCAGATGCGGAAACCGTGAAAGCATTGAAGCAGGCAAAAGCAGATTTGCAGAACGTGACAACGCAGTTTACCGAGTTGACAACCAAGTATGAGGCAGAAAAGGCAAACCACGAAAAAGAATTGTTCGGAGTAAGAATTGACAACGCATTGCAGACAGCCGCCGCCGGGCTTAAATTCAAAGCAGGATTCCCGGAAAGCGTAACAAAGGTTATTTTGACGCAGGCGACCGAAAAAGTAAAAGGCATGAACCCGGAATATATAGACGACGGAAACGGCGGAAAGGTTTTGGCGTTCAAAGATGCAAGCGGCGCAATTATGCGCAATCCAAACAATCAGTTGAACCCATTCACGCCCGCCGAGTTGCTGACAAAAGAATTGGAAACGATGGGAGTATTGGAGCAGCAAAGACAACAGCCAGGAGGCGGCACAAATAAGCCCACAGGCGGTGCCGGAGGCGGCGGAATTACATTGGACGTAAGCGGAGCCAAAACGCAATCAGAGGCGTACGAACTTATTACAAAACAATTGATGGCGCAAGGTAAAACGGTAGGTTCCAAAGAGTTTGACGAAGATATGAGAAAGGTTTGGCAGGAAAATAGTATTAACAAATTGCCGGAGAGATAACCGGGTAATGGGTAAACCCGCATTTAATAACAAATTAAAATAAAAAGACTATGAGTTTAATTGCAACAAGATTACAGAATTGGCGAGTAGAAAACCCGGAGTTAGACCGTAATATGACCCGCCCGTGCGAGTATGGCGCATTGGATTTTTTCATTGAACAGACCAACGCCGGAAATTCCATTTTGTCCCCGAAATTGCGTGAACGTGCGTTTGCCTCAATCGGAAATACGGTACAAGTTCCGGTTATCAATTACGATGGCGACGTTACGGTTAGCAACGTTCGTACGTGTGTTATCCCGGACGATGAAAACACGTCCGCACTTTATACCGTGGTTTGGGCGACATATTCCGTCGGCTTTACAATGGTGCCAACGTTGTATATGAACAACGAAATTTCGTATGACCACGATTTCAACCGCAAAATGGAAAAGGTTTGCAGAGCGTTTGCAAATTCGTTAGACCAAGCAGCTGTTACAGCGTTGGAGGCAGGAAAAACCAAAGTATTGAAAGATAAGTTGAATTACAATTTCGCTGCAAGCGTTATTGAGGTTCCAACGCAGATGGCAACCGAAATTATGGGCGATATTAACCCGATTATGCGTGCAAATTGTTATCCGGGTTTGGTTCACGTCGTAGGTAACGCCGGAATTGACAGCCTTATTAAAAAATTGGCACAGCACGGTATTTATAACGACGTAAACAAGCGTATGGAATACGAAAATAAAGTGTTCCATTATACAAACAACGTCGTAAATGAAGCTAGCAAAAACGGCACATTCTTTGCCGTAGAGGATGGTAACGTTGGCGTTTTAACACGTGTTGACCGTGAGGCGTTGAACCGCACCCGTGCGAATTTCCACGAATGGGACGTTGTACGTTTGCCGTACATTGATTTGCCCGTTGGTTCGCACTATTACACAGCAGTTGGCGACCAGTCACAGACAGCAGGCGCAGCGAGTGCCGATATGACGTGCAACGTGAAAGAATATTTTGGATTTAGCGCAGACGTTGCGTTTGTAATTGCTTACAACAGCAACCCAACAACCGTTGCAAATCCGATTATCAAAGCGCAGATTGCAGCACGTGAGGAAAATGTACCTTTGGGTATGCCTGTATATGTAACCAACGCCGGGGAATTTCCCGCCGGAGGTGCAGGCGCATAAGCCGGAAAACGGAACAATTATTTAACCGAGGGGACGGGGTGGTTATCCCCGCCCCCTTATTTATTGCAATCTTAATTCCTAATATGGGAACAACGTGTTATATTTGCAATATGGAAAAATGGAAAGAAATTAAAGGTTATGAAAGTTTGTACCAAATCAGTAGCAGCGGAAGAGTTAAAAGCTTATATCGTGTAGATAGATTAGGTAGAGTTTATAACGAACGTATATTAACACCTGAAATTACAAAAAAAGGTTATTTACGTGTTTCATTAGGAAATAGGAAAGATGGATTTAAAAAAATAATGGTTCATAGATTAGTTGCTGCGGCTTTTATTCCGAGCCCGGACAATTTGCCGCAAGTCAATCACAAGGACGAAAACAAATCGAACAATCACGTTAATAATTTGGAATGGTGTAATAACACATATAATCACAATTTTGGCACACGTAATTATAGAGCCACTAAACATAAAAATAAACGAATTGCTCAATTTGATATATTTGGTAATAAAATTGCAGAATATGATAGTATAAAAATTGCAGCAAGTAAAATTGGTGTTAATGTCAGCCAGTTATCAAGACACTTAAATAATAAACCAACCAAAAACATAAGAGGTAAATTTTATTATTCTCATAGTGTTGGAGGTTATAAATGGGCGTTTTTATGATAAGAATAAATGAAATATGCGAAGCGTTAAAAAATGTGTGCGGGTGGGAGCAATCATACGACCCGGCAAAGGCGATAGACGACAATTTAACGCAGACGGAAAGTGGGTTGTATTTTCAAGGTGCGCACCCGCTTTTGACGTTGGATAATATGGAGGCGATTATGCCGGATGATTGGGGAATACAATACCCCGTATGGGATGCGCTGACGCAATGGAAACAAAACAAGGTTGTGCAGTATGGTAATGATACAAACGGGAACAAATTGTTTTGGAAAGCGAAAGCGGATAACGTAGGAGAGGAACCAACGGAAGATTCTTTGTTTTGGAGCAAATACAACATTCTTTCGGACTTTTTGGAAAGAATGACACGCAACGGGATTGCAACCGCAATTCAGACATTTACCCAAATTAAGCAGTTGGATAAAGAAACACGCAATTTGTTGGAGCGAAAAACGTTCTTTGATGGTGCCGGACGCATACGGGCGACGTTGCAAAACAATCATAAGTTGGTAGGATTTGAAATTGTCCCGGTTCGTGCAATGGGAGTGACGGCGAAAATTGAAAAGATAGGTTTGCAAATGACCGGGGGAACCGGGGTTGTTAGAATGTATTTGTTTCATTCGTCGCAGATAGACCCAATAAAGACTTTTGATTTGAATTTTACCGTTACAAATGGCGGTTTTCAGTGGTTCCCGTTAAATGATTGTTATTTGCCGTATATAAGCGATAAGAACAACGCCGGGGGGGCGTGGTTCCTTTGCTACAATCAAGACGAATTACCCGCCGGAATGGAAGCAATTAACGTATCAAAGGATTGGAGCCGGGAGCCGTGCGGAACGTGCAACATGGGTTCCGTTGAGGTTTGGCGAGAATTGACAAAGTATTTGCAAGTAACGCCGTTTATGTATAATGCGCCGGAAACGTTCGCAGAATACCCGGAGTTGTGGGATATTGCATACACGATGTACACACGAACCCAAAATTACGGGCTGAATTGCGAAATTACTATTGGATGCGATTTAACGGATTTCATTATTTCCCAAAGGCAGATTTTCCAAACGGTAATACAAAGACAGGTTGCTGCAATTGCATTGCGGACGTTGGCAATGAACCCCAACGTAAGGGTTAACCGCAATCAATCAAACGCAACCCGGATGGATATTTTGTATGAGTTGGACGGCAACACGTCCGGCGTTCGTCCCGGCGGTTTAGGTTACGACCTTAAAAAGTCTTATGAGGCGTTGCAAATAGATACGCAAGGGTTAGACCGTATCTGTTTAGCCTGCAATAACCGTGGGGTAAGATACAGAACCGTGTAATTATATAATTCAAAGGGAAAGTTGTATATAATTTCATGTAAAAGTTGTATTTATGAAACGGATAACCGATTTGCGAAAAAGGGTTGCGGATTTCAACGAGGCTTTGACGTCCGGGCGGATAATACAAAACATTATATGGGACAATGAGTCATATATAGTTGATTTGAACGCCGAGGAACAATTGTTTGAACAAGGTATTAACCGTTTGGGCGTCGAAATTTCGGATTATGCACCATACAGCCCCGTAACAATCGCAATTAAAGAGGCTAAGGGACAGCCGACAAACCGGGTAACGTTACGGGATGAGGGAGATTTTGAAAGTAGTTTTTATTTAGAGGTTGGCGACAAACAATTTGAAATTAAAGCGTCTGACTTTAAAACAGAGGATTTAATAAAAAAATACGGTCGTCAAATATTGGGTTTAACCGACGAAAATATTTCAATATTGATTTGGAAATATATTTTCCCGGATTTAATGGCAGAAACAAAAAAACAAATTTATGGCAAATAATGTAAAAGCCCCGGTTATTGACAACCCGGAATTGTTAGACCGGATAATTGGAAACATGCAAAACGGATTGGTTGATAATTTGCCGTGGTTGGATTATGCGTTTGGTAGGGCGGAAAGACTTGTTAAATACAACGGGAACCAAAAGCGATATTATACGCCAAATGTTTATTCCGGCAATAACGATTATATGGAAGTAACGCCGGATGCAAATATTGGTAATTTCTGTTTTTTTTGGGTTGACGACCCGCAAAACATAAGTTGGGAACCCGGCGTTGATATTGGGATAAAAACGGCGTTTTCGATTATCTTTTGGTTTGATTATCGAAAGATTTTCAACGAAGCAAGCAACAGAAACAAAGAGGCGTTAAAACGTCAAATATTGGACGTATTAAACGGCGGGTTTTGGTTGCGTCATGGAGGCTATAAAATAAACAAAGTCTATGAATTGGCGGAAAACATTTACCGGGGGTTTTCTTTGGACGAAATAGACAACCAATTTTTAATGCACCCGTTCGGCGGATTCCGGTTTGAGGGCGAATTGAGTATTGGAGAAACATGTAAATTGTAGGATATGGAACATCTTATTTATAACATTATTGTTGTCGCATTAATAGCGGCTTTTGTGCTGACGTTATTACGCAAATGGGGCGTCATTGAATGGGTACAGATTCACGGGAACGATTTCTTTTCAAAGATGTTTAATTGCGATTTCTGTTTGTCGTGGTGGACGTGCGTTTTGATTTGTTTCTTTGCGTTGATATTTACCGGGAACCTCTCATTTTTGGGCGTTCCCTTTTGTAGTACAATGATAACACGTGTTTTATTATGAAGAATGTACAAATAAAAGGAATGAACGTTGAGTTGTATGATTCAATCGAGGATTTGCCAATTATGCGTTTCCACAAGTATAACAAAATGCTTTTGGTTGACGCCGGGGTTGGTTCCGATTTGTCGGATTTTGACCGACATATTGAAAAGGTAATACGTTATTTGAACAGCCCAACGCCAAACATGGCAACCGTTGAGTTGGAAAATATGCGCCAAAACATATATTTCATTCAATCCGAGGTTTCCCCCCGGCATTTGGCTTTTGCCGTGTTGGTTAAATCAATAAATGGTAAACCCCGAAATGATTTGTCAGATGATGGATTGCAACAAACAATGAGTCTTTTTAAAGACGTTGCAAATTCAGAGATAACTGCCCATTTGGAAGCGGTTAAAAAAAAAATAGACGATGAATTGCGTTTGTATTTTCCCCGGTTGTTCGATGATGCGACATTGAAAGAGTATTACGATAAATTGAAACAAAGAACGATTGTTGTATTACGCACAATAATAGACGGTCGGGCAACCGAGGCGGACGCAAAAGAGATTGACGACATTACGGCGGAGTTGATAACCTATTTCAACCCGCAGATGTTTACCGGGTCGGAAAGCGTGGAAATTAGGCATGACAGACAATTTGAAAATATGTGTTTGATATTGTCCCAAAATTTGCATGTTGACCCAAAGAAATTTACCGTTTTGGAATATTACAACGCATTTGAGTATATCAAGGAACAAGCCAAAAAAGCAAACAAGCAAAAAAAGGTAAAATAAGGCTATTTCCGGCGTTTTTATTTTTAGGCGATAAATTACATGTTTGAGGAAAGAAAATGCAACAGACGGGGGAATTTCCCGTAAATAACTTAATAATCGGCGTATGGCAGATAATAACAACCCAATCAAATATTCGGATTTAATAAGCCCGGATAATTCGATTACAGATTTGATAAAACAATTGGATGAACTTTCGGACACATATACAAATGCGCTGAAAAATATCAAAGCCGAAGCAATACAATTGGCGGAGATTCTGAAAAAGGTTTCCGGCGCAACGGAGGACGGGCGAAAGACAACCAAAAAAGCCGCAGACGATGCGGAACGTTTGGCACGTGCGCAACGTGATTTGGCGTTTGCAGAAAGCGAGAACGCCAAAAAGTTAGCCGAGTTAAAATTGGCACAGCAGGAAGCGAACCAAATTAATAAACTGATTGTGAAAATAAATCAATCCGCCGAGGGTAGTTATAACCGTTTATCGGCGCAATATTCATTGAATAAGATTTATTTAAACAACATGACTAAAGCCGAACGGGAAAACACCGAGGAGGGGCGAAAATTGGTTGCACAAACCAAAGGAATATACGAAGAAATGAAACGTTTGCAGGAAGCAACCGGGAAATTTCAATTGAACGTCGGAAATTATACGGAGGCATCCGACGCAATTATTGCGTATGGCGACAAATTAAAAGAAACGTTAGGTTTAAATAGCGCATTTGGCGAAAGTCTTTTGGCGTTAGGACGTGGCGGGGCTGAAAGTAAAGCAGTTTTTACAGCTATTGGCGACGGGGCAAAAGCATTGGGAAAAACTTTGTTGGGATTACTTTCAAACCCGGTATTTTTGGCGATTGCCGGAATTGCGGCGGCGGGTGCGGCGTTTAAATGGTGGTACGATTATAACGCCGGGTTAGTTGAGGCAACGAGATTGACGAAACAATTTACCGGGAAAAGTGGCGATGATTTGAAAGCGTTTAGAAATGAGGTGCAAGCCGTCGCCGATTCATTCAACGCAGATTTCCGGGAAACATTGATTGCAACAAACGCATTATCAAAACAATTTGGTATTTCTGCAAATGAGGCATTGCAATTGGTTAAGGATGGGTTTTTAGCCGGAGGCGATGCGAACGGGGAATTTTTAGACACGTTGAAAGAATACCCGGCATATTTCAAAGAGGCGGGAATATCAGCAGACCAATTTGTTGCAATTGTTACCCAAACAAACAAAATGGGTATCTTTTCAGACAAAGGCGTTGACGCAATTAAGGAGGCAAATTTGCGTTTGCGTGAAATGACGACTGCGACGGCGGCGGCTTTGGACGGTATCGGTATTTCGTCGGAACAAGTTCAAAAAGATTTGCAGACCGGAACCAAAACAACGTTCGATGTTATACAAGACGTTTCCGCAAAATTGGCAGAATTGCCGGATAATGCGGCAACGGTCGGGGCTGCAATTGCAGATATATTCGGGGGGCCCGGAGAGGACGCCGGATTGCAGTATTTGCGCACGTTGAAAGATATTTCAACAAACATGGATGAAGTAAAAGGGAAAGCCGGAGTTTTGGCGCAATTGCAGGAGGAACAATTGCAAAGCCAAATTGAGTTGCAAAACGCATTATCCGGGTTGTTTGACGCAACCGGAGGGAATTTTGAAACGTTGACAACGCAGGCAAAAGTTTTTGTTAACCAAGGATTGACGGCGATAATAAAAGGGGTTATTGATGTTGTCAATTACTTGATTGAGTTATACAATGAAAGTGTTTTGATACGTGCAATTTGGAATGGGATTGTTGCCGGATTCAAAACAACATTTGATACGTTGGGAAATTTGTTTGGATTCTTTATTGATATAGTCAAAGCAACCGGAACCGCATTAAAGGGGGCGTTTACGTTAGATTTTGACGAAGTAAAAAAAGGATTGGCAGATTATGCAGCAGCGTACGGAAATTTGGTTAAAGCCCAAGTTAAAGACATAACAGAAAATTTCCAAGAGGGGTTGGATGATATGCAAAAGAAAATAAAGCCGATAACAATCCCCGTTTCCGTAGGAGATACGCCAAAAGAACCGACCGGGAACAAACCCGTAACAACACAGAACCCAACCGTAACGCCGAGGGGTAAAAGCGATGCGGAAAAGGCAGCAGAACAGCAAGCAAAACAAATTGAGGCGGCATATAAAAAGAATTTGGAAGCAACCCGAAAATTGCAGGATGCACAATTGCAGTTGGAAACCGACGAATGGGCAAAGCGTCGCCAACAAACGCAATATCAGTATTCCCGCCAAATTGAGGATTTACAACACCAATTGCAGACCGAAAAGGATTTGAACGAAACCGGACGTCAAGCGATAAACGCCACAATTACGGCGTTGGAACAGCAACAAACCGAGGCGTTATTGAAAATCGAACAAGACCGACAATTGCAGGAATTAGCGTTACAGAAAGAAAGCATTGAATTACGTTTGCAAGCAGTCAAAGAGGGAAGCGAGCAGGAAAAACAATTGCGGATGCAGTTGTTGGAAAACGAAAGACAAACCGCATTATTACAGAACCAACAGAAACCGACCGGGCAACAGCAGGACGCCGCGGCGATTAATGCAAGTTTTGACGCAAAGGGAGCCGGAATTGCGGACGAATATTTGCAAGCGCAATTACAGATATTCGACCAACAACAAGCGTTGGCACAATCGGAGTTTGATTTGTTGAGAAATTCAGAAGCCCGGAAAACTCAATACCGTTTGCAAGCAGAAAAGGAACGTTTGCAAAAGGTTTTAGAATTAAATCAGCAAGCCGCCAATAAATTGTCTGATGTTGAGGTACAAACAATTCAAAACACTATTAAAAAAATAGACCAAGAAATTGAGCAATCCAAAGGGGAGGAACGAGGAACAGACATTTACGGTTTGTTTGGGCTTAATTTGGACGACGACCAAAAAGAGGCAATTAATACGTCTATGCAATACGCATTGGATGCGTTAAATACATTCACGGCGGCACGTGTTGCCGCAGCAGATGCAGCCGTTGAGCAAGCGGATAAAGAGGTTTCCGCCGCACAATCGGCGTTGGATGCAGAATTGGAAGCAAGGGCAAACGGGTACGCCAATAATGTTGTACAAGCGCAAAAGGAGTTGGATTTGGCAAAGAAAAACCAAGAAAAAGCGTTGAAAGAACAACAGAAAGCGCAAAAACAGCAGGCAGCAATACAAACATTGCAGCAAATCGGAAACATGGTAACAGCAACGGCGCTGATATGGTCGCAATTAGGTTTCCCGTTTGCAATACCTGCAATTGCCGTAATGTGGGCGAGTTTTGCAGCGTCTAAAATCAAGGCGGCGCAATTGGCAAAACAGACCGGAGGAACCGGAGGAACGGAAACATACGGCGACGGTACCGTTGAACTTTTGGAGGGCGGTTCGCACCAAAGCGGCAATGATATTGATTTAGGAACGAAACCGGACGGAACCCGCCGACGTGCCGAGGGAGGCGAATTTTTCGCCGTGATAAATAAACGAAGTTCACGCCGTTTCAGAAAGATAATACCGGACGTTATCAATTCGCTAAACAATGGTACGTTTGCACATAAGTATTTAAAATCCTATTCAGACGGCGACGGTTTGACGTTAAACGTTACCGGACAAAGCCCGGATTTACGCAATTTGTCGGATGATGTAAGGGAAATTAAGGAACAGAACCGACGACGGGTTTACGTGGATGGCGACGGAAATACGATTGAAAGTTACAAGAATTTGAAACGTAAAATAAAAAGACTATGACACCAAAATATAGATTCTTTTTGCAGATAGGGGAGGACGGAACCAAACAAACCGTCTGCCCCAATTATAAGGATGATTTAACGTTGGATTATGAGTTGGAAACAAATCAAAGGTTTTACCGGGCTAAATTGTCCGGTAAAATAAACTTTGTCCGTGCTGATTACGATATTATCAATAACGCCCCGTTTGATTCTGAATTTTTCCTATATATCGAAAAAAGCGATGATTGGGGACAAACATACAATCAATACTATAAAGCAAAGTTTATGAAAACGGATTGTACGTTTAATGATGATGATAAATTGGTTACGGTACAGCCGGAAACAATAGACCAATACAACGACGTTTTGGCAGGATTGGAAAAGGAATACAATTTAATTGAGTTGGCCCCACAAATCGAATTTCTTACAATAAGAAAACGCCCATTGATACAAATATACGCTCCCGGAGATAGTATTGTTTCGTGCTTTTTGGGCGGCACGAATTGGGAACAAGACGCAAACGCCACGACTGACCAAAACGCATTAATACAAACCTATCATTTTGCACTATGTAATATTTTGAAAGAAATAAAAATTACGTCGCACGGTTCCCCGGCGGTAATATCCGGGCTTTATACTGGGCGGATGTCGACGGGTGTAAGTCCTGATGAATTTATGGGAGATTTATACTCGGAATTAAATGTAAATTATTATATCCATATTGCACAAAAACGAGTTGCGGGTGGGCTACCTATTGGGCTAGCAGGTGTTGAGATACGCCGCCGTTCTGATGATGTGGCAATGTTCCGGTATACAAAGACAACGCAAGAACCTTTTGATACGTTGGAATTTGATTTAACCGCCGTTGAGGGTTCCGGAGCAACGGGTACGATGCACGCCGATATGAAAAGTTATAATATATACGCCCGATATTTGGTTGATGTTGATAAAATAGACGATTTAGATACATACCCGTTGTCGTCCGATGATATTGTAGATAATAATAGAAATTACCGCCGGGCAATTGGTTACGCAATCGACGTGGCATTTATATCTAATAATTTTTCAGATACGCCGACCGAGTGGGGATTAGCCGACAGTGGAAAGTATTTTGAGCCGCCTTATTCCATATATGGACAAACGTTTTATCCAATCGCCCGGTCAACGTGGCGTTATGCGTCGTTATGGTTTGGGTTTTATCTGATGGATTGGATATTAGAGGAAAAAGCCCGAAAAGCATATACTTTGCGTGATGCGTTTACATTGTCGTCATGTATCAATGTGCTATTAAAAGAATTTGCGCCCGGAATAACGCATGAAGCGACGCCGGAATACAGCCAATTTCTTTATAACACAAACAATCCTATTTCCGGGCAGTCATTTAAGTTGCTAATAAGTCAGAAAAGTAATATCATTAGTGGCGAATATAAAACCCCGGCGCAAAAAGCCCCGATTACATTACAACAGATTATGACGATGTTACGGGATATTTACAAATGTTATTGGTATATTGAGGACGGAAAATTTAAAATTGAACAGGTAAGTTGGTTTAGAAATGGCGGTTCGTATGGATATAACCCGATTATTGATTATGATTTAACACAATTAGAAAACGTTAGGAACGGCAAAAAATTAGCTTTTGCAACGTCTGAATATTCATTTGACAAAGTAGAAATGCCGGAACGTTATCAATTTGAGTGGATGGATGATGTAACAACACCATTTGAGGGTTTACCAATAGAAATTACGTCCAAATATGTAACAGCCGGAAAGATAGAAGAAATAAATATTTCCAATTTTACGTCCGATATTGATTTGATGTTGTTAAACCCCGGTGCAATTAGTTTGGATGGATTCGCATTGTTTGCGGCGGTTATGCCGTCCGGAGGTGGACAATTGGAATTGCCGTTTACAAGACAAACCGTTGATGGCGTAGAATATTTTTTGCAAAATGGATATTTAGCGTTTATCAATATACAACCGACATATTGGGTTTATGATATGCCCGCACGGAATTTCAAAATAAATAATTCCCAATATTATGCTTTGGGAGGATTGGAACGTAAAAAGAAACAAACATTGAATTTCCCGGCAGGAACCACAGACCCAAACCCGATGCAGTTAGTTAAAGCATATATCGGTAACGGTCAAGTTGATAAACTTTCAGTAAATTTGTGTAGTCGAAACATTAAAGCAACGTTGAAATATGATACAGAATAACAATATAAGCGTTTTACCGTGGTACACGTCAATAAATGAACAGAACCACAGAAAAAGTTACGCATACGGCGCAATTTACCAGTTGTTTGCCCCGGCTGATAGATTGTTACCGTTTCAGATAATTAGAAACACACGGGTAAATAACGTGTCGTCGGTTATATTATACGATAAAACCGGAAAACAAGTTGCAAACATAACAACGTATATAAAAGAAACCGGATTGCAGATTGTCCGGTTTCAAACGTTGGGTTATGATGTTATATTGTACCCGTCAATATTACCCATGCCATTAAATCAGTTGGACGGAATATATTATATGACGTTATCGGATGGCGTTCAAACATGGTATTCTGAAATGTTCACGGTCGTACAAGATGTTTCCGGGTACCTTAAAATTGAATGGTGGGACATTGAAAATTTAGTTTTTGATGCCGGGCAAATAGTCTATAAAAACCCGGATTTTAAAAATACGTTGTACCTTTGTACAGAGTTAGGAAAACCGGATTATGAATTTGAAGAGGATGGCGAAGAACGGGACGGGTATTTTTTTCCGGAAAAACAAATATCAGTCAAAACGTTTAAATGTACGATATTGGCACCGGAGTTCCTTTGCGACGTTATGCGTTTTATCCGTATGGCTGATTATATTCACATAACGGATAAATACGGCAGGGAATACGATTGCGACACGTTTCTAATTACACCAAAATGGCAAACGCAGGGAGATTTGGCGAGCGTGGAAATTGAGTTTAAAACAAATACCGTAGTAAAGAAAATAGGACGTGGCTATATTATAAGCAATAAAGGAGATTTTAACGACGATTTCAATAATGATTTCAAGAATAATTAAATTAATTAGATTATGGGAAATTACGAAGAATTAAAACAAGCGATTTCCAACGTTATAAAAACGAATGGAAACCAAGAAATTACCGGACAGATAATGCAAAACGCATTATTGACTATAATTTCAACAATAGGAGATAATGCAACCTTTGCAGGAATAGCAACACCGAATACAAACCCGGGGACACCCGACCAAAATGTTTTTTGGATTGCAACTGAAAATGGAGAATATGTAAACTTTGATGCGCAGGTAATATATAATGAACCGTCTTTATTTGTAAATGAAAATGGTTCATGGGTAAAAAAAAGTTTGGGAATACCCAATAATATGGTTAACTATATATCGGGAAGCGAAAATTTTTTTACAGATAGTAGGTTTGTCAATGCGGCTATAAATAAAGCTATTATTCAAAGAGATATATCAACAATAAAGGTAAATTATGGAACGCAAAATGATGTTTTATTTACAATAAATGGTACAAAAAACTTTTATTATAAAGATAATATTCCGAACCATTTTACCGTATCAATAAATGGAGGTTTAAATAGTTTGATATTTATAAATAAAGACTTTGTTAATAATATAATATCAAACAATCAAGGTAAAGTTAATATAGAAGAAGAAGGAAATGTTTTACCAAATTTAGATAATGGAGAATTGTTTGTTTTTGAAGAAACAAATAGTATGGTTTCCTCAAATAAGGCTATAAACAACATAATTAAAAAAATGTATGTATCAGATAATAGCGTTAATAATATAGAGGTAATATTAGGCTCGAAAAACGATATAAATTTCTTGTTAAAGAGTGATAACACACTAAAAAAAGAATTTTATATTTCTAATTTCAATGATGTTGATAATATTGTTGCTAATTCTTATAATGATGAATTTTTTATAATAGAATTAGATAAAGAATATATAAATTATTTGTATGATGGTATAACAATGAGGTTTTACGGAACATTAAACGAAAATGTATATAATGATAAACAATTTGAAGAAACACTTTTATATTATTGGGGAGGTGATTTTTCTATTGATTCCGGAATTGGAGGAGATATATACGCAAATGAAAACTATTTTCGTGCAAATGTTCTTATAGAAGATATTACATTCAAGTTAAAAGAAGATGGATTGATTGATATTTATCTAATAAACAAAGATAGAAGTAATGCAAAACTTTTTTTTTCAATAGACGGTAAAAAAGGAATAGGTAAATATGAAGTTGGAAAGATTATACCTAAAAATTGCACATTAGGTTTTTTAGGTAATATATTGACAGCCTCTCCTAATAAATACGGGTATAAACTTGTAACGTATAGAAAGGACTTAACATTTAAAGACGTTGCATCTGCGAATTATGTTTCAATTAATGTTGAAATGAGTTATAGATATATTATTAAAGATGAAAATAAAGATTTATTTAGTGATGTAACATTTTCAGTTCTTTCTGATAGTATAGGTACATTTGGAGAAGAATATTCCTATTCAAATCCATATTATCCAAGATTTGATATAAATAACTTTTATCAAACATGGTGGGGTAGGCTAATATCTGACGGAATGAAAATATTAAAAAATCAATCTGTATCTCAATCTACGGTCACAAATGTATCACAAGAAGAATATAAATATAAATGGATTGGATATTCGGAAAGAATAGAAAATTTAGGTGATTTGGAAGGAAATAAACCGGACATAATATTTGTTCCAATAGGAGTTAACGATATGTTTGGAACTACATTAGGAGAATTTGATTATTCAAAAAAAATTGAGCAAATGGATGAATTAGATACATATCAATTCAAACAAGCGTATCAGTATATTGTTTATAAATTGCTAACATTATATCCTAATAGTAAAATATTTCTTTGCACACCATTTAAACCGGGTAATACAACATGGGGATTCCCGGAATATAATTCAGGTAAAAATCTATATTTTAAAGAATTGTTAAATGCTATAAGAGAGCTTTCTGATTCATTAGGGGTTGGATTAATTGATTTTTATAAGGAAACAAAAATCAATTATATAACTATGAAAGAATTAACATATAAAGACCCGATACACCCCGGAAGAATTGGACATTATTTGTATTATAAGATAGCAAAAAATAATTTAATAAACTATTTGCGAGGATAATATGGAAAGAATTATGAATTGGGAACAATGGCGTATTATAGCCGTTTCAACGGTTAGCCCGTTATTTGGTTATTTAACCCCGACAAAGGGTTTTGTTTATGCGTTGGTAGTAATGTTTGCGTTCAATATTTGGGCAGGAATGAGGGCGGACGGCGTGGCGATTGTGCGATGCAAAAACTTTTCGTTCCGTAAGTTTAAAAACGCATTGTGCGAATTTCTGTTGTATCTGTTTATCGTGGAGGCGATTTTTGTAATAATGAAAAATTGCGGCGATGAAAATGCGGCGGTTATCGTGGTAAAATCACTAACATACGTGTTTATGTATGTGTATTTGCAAAATGCGTTCCGCAATCTGATTATTGCGTACCCCCGGAATTTGGCATTACGTATTATTTACCATGTTATCCGTTTGGAGTTTACAAGGGCTTTGCCGTCGCTTTTGCAACCGATAATTGACAGATTGGAAAAAGAATTTGGGAACGACCCCGACAAAAACAATAAAAAGAAAGGAGAAAACGAAAATGAGTAAATAAATAATTATATTTGCAACGGGGATAGGCGGAGTAATTAACCGGCCGAAAGGGCAAGCCAACAGCCCGTCCCCGTTTCTTATTTGTTGGCAGTTCTTAAAAGTTGGCAATTATGGAAAATGAGATTTGGAAAGATGTTCCCGGATATGCAGGGATATATCAAGTTAGTAATTATGGGCGTGTAAAGTCTTTGCCTAAAAGTTATATTATTTGTAACAAGTATGTTGTTACAGCAAAAGAAAAAGTGTTGAAACAACGTAAAGTAAAAGGTTATAAAATTATAGAATTAAATCATAAAGGAATTGCAAGGCGTTTCCCGGTTCATGTATTAGTTGCAAAAATGTTTATACCAAATCCAAACAATTATCCCGAAATAGACCATATAGACACGGATAGGGCAAATAATAAATTTTCAAATTTGCGTTGGTGTACACATTCTATGAACATGAATAACCCAATTACAAAGGAAAAAATACGTAATATACCAAGAATAAAAGGGAAAGAAAATCCATTGTTTGAGGGGAAAAGCCCGGACGCAAAAGCAGTAATTCAATATGACATGAAAAATAACATTGTGGCTAAATATAACAGCGTACACCAAGCAGCAAGAAAAAACGATTTTAGTTATAGTTGTATTGCAAGGGTATGCAGAGGCGAAAGAAAAACATATAAAAAATTTAAATGGAGTTATGAAACAGAAAGTAATTATTCTTGATGGAGGTCACGGCGTGGATTGTGCCGGGAAACGTTCACCCATTTGGGGCGACGGTTCCCAATTGTTAGAATGGGAGTTTAACCGTGATATTGTACGCCGTATTGCGGCGATGTTGAAAGCGGAGGGAATAAAGTTTGAAATTTTGGTACCGGAGGACAACGACGTATCATTACCGGAACGTTGCCGACGTGCAAACGTTATCCATGCAGATTGCGGCAACAACGCCGTTTTGTTTAGCGTTCACGGGAACGCCGGAGGCGGCACCGGGTGGGAATGTTATACCAGCGTAGGACAAACGAAAGCGGATGCAATCGCAACCGTACTTTGTAATGAGGCGGAAAAAGAGTTTGCCCCGGATGGTTGGAAAATGCGCTTTGACCATACCGACGGCGACCCGGACAAAGAAAACCAATTTTACATTCTGAAACATACGGTTTGCCCGGCGGTATTATCTGAAAACTTTTTCATGGATACCGAAAAAGATTGCCGTTTTATGTTGTCAGACGCCGGGCGTGAACGTATTGCAAAAATTCATTATGAAGCGATAAAACGTATCTTATGAAAAAATATTTAATAATAGCGGCAATTGCTTTGGCGGTTTCCGCCGTTGTCACTATATGGGTGCAACGTTCCCGGATTAATACGTTGACCGGGGAAAGGGACAAATACAGAACCAACACGGAAACGTTATTGCAGGAAGTTTCCCGGTACCAAACGAAAGATAGTTTGAACGCCGCCAAAGTTGGGGTTTTGGAACTGAAATTGTCAGAGTTTGAAAAATACCGGGCGAGCGATGCGGAGTTGATAAAGACGTTGCAGACAAAGAACCGGGAGTTGGAACGGGTTACAACAACCCAAATGGAAACAATCAACGAATTGCGGGCAACCGTCCGGGATAGTATTGTATATTTGCCCGGCGATACGGTTACTACTGTATTACGTTGTATTGAGTATTCAGACAAATGGGTTGATTTTGACGGATGTATTAAAAATAATACGTTTTCGGGCAAAATTATAACACGGGATAGCCTTTTAATAACGGAAACTGTGCAATATAAGCGTTGGTTAGGTTTTTTATGGAAAACAAAACGGATAAAAAACCGTGAATTTGATATTGTTTCAAAAAATCCACATACAAAAATTACCGGGTTTGAGGTTATAACAATCGAAAAATAACTATCTTTGTATCGAATTACATTTGACCATATAAATAAAGATTGTTTTCAATGATTAGCCGGGTTACCCCCGGCTTTTTTCGTTTTTCCCATTTTTAGCCCCGTGGCGGGCTTTTCTTTCCCGGATGGATAAATTACACGTTTCGCCCGAAAAAGTGGCTTAAATCGAAAATTCGCCCAAAATAACTATCTTTTGAACCAAAAACAGAAATTTTTATAAAATCAACATAAAATAAAAAGAAATTCTTTTGGTAATTAAAACAAAGGTTGTATATTTGCATTGTCAAACAACAACGACGGGGCGTTTACCCCGAACAATTAAAAGAAAATCAAAATGGCAACAACAATTTACAACGGTTTATTATACACAACAAAAGAAATTAATCGCAATTTCCGCATTAAAATCAACCCTATTATTGGGTATATGGCAAATAAAGAACCCTAAATTAAAAACCGCTGATGATTTAAGCGACGATTTGTGTTTATATTGTCCTTTGGATGATGACGAAAAAGGAACCCACGGCGTCCCAAATGGATATATAAGTTGTGAGGGGCGTTGTTGCCAAGAAGCGTATGAAATGTATATTGAGGAATGGACGGAATAACAAATTGTATGGAAAGTATAATAATAAAAGAAATTGAAATGATGTTGGAATTACCTTTGCACGAAAGACAAAAAGCGTATTTCCAAGACTTATTAAACGCCGCAAAGCCCGTTAAAATAGTTCCGGCGGCTGATGTATTGGAGGATTACGAATTGGACTACATACGGCACGTAATTAAGCCAAAGCCGAAAGAATGTTATCGAAATTCCCATTTACTTTGCGAGGCGTTCCCGGAACGGATTCTTTATTGTGAGGGAAAAACAAACGTCCCAATACCGATTGACCATGCGTTTAACAAGGTCGGCGACGCATATATTGACATAACATTTGAATTTGCGTTGCATGAAAACCCGTCAATATATGAGTACGTAACATTTGGAGAGTACGACGCAAAGACCATACGAAAAGCAGTATTGGAAACCGGATATTACGGCGGAATTTACAAATGGTTGTATTATCAGAGTAAGAAATAAAAAGACCCCCGGCGTCATAAATCAATATGCACCGGGGGAATTTTACGCAGTAACCGAGAGCGATATTTGGTAATGCGGTATTGCAAAGGTAGGTTAAAAATCCTATTATCCAACGTCCCCGGTAAAAATGATTTGAGAAACAAAGATTATATTTTTGGAAAATAGATAAATGAAATACTATTGCATTTGCAAAACCAAAAATAATATTTATATTTGCATAATAAAATTAGTAGTATGGAAATTTGGAAAGAAATAAAAGACTATAAGGGGTTATATGAGGTAAGCAATTACGGGCGTATAAAGTCATTAGATAGCAATATAATTTTGACGCCTTGTAAACCCGCAACGTCCGGTTTATCTGTTACCTTATCAAAAAACAGAGTAAACACGAAGTTTCAAGTTAGCCGATTAGTTGCGGCGGCTTTTATTCCTAACCCGGACAACAAACCATACGTTGACCATATAGACGGAGTTAAGTATCATAATTTTGCAGACAATTTGCGTTGGTGTACACAAAAGGAAAATATGAACTATAAACCCGCAAGGCGAAATAAGATTAAATATAATTGCCAAATAGTCGGATATGGAGCGGACGGAAAAGAATGTGTTCGTTTTGATAATTATATAGATGCGGAAAAACGGGGTATGTATAGGCATTTGATAAAAAAGAGTGTTGATACCGGGAAACCATATAAGGGAATTTTGTATAAAGAAGAAAAATAAAACCCACCGGGGGGAATACCCGGCAATGATATGAAAGTAAAAGATAGCAAAGAATTAAACGAGTTGGCGACCCTTTCCGGGAAACCCGCCAAACAGGTATCCGACATTATCGTTTCGGAATTACTCAACAACAAAGTTATTGAGGACATACCCGACAATTGGGGTTGTTCTGTTTTCGATGCAATCAGCGAGGAAACAACCGAGGAACAAACCGCCCAATGTTATACGTCCATATCTGAGGCGTTGGGCGTGTATGTAAAAAAGGTTTTCGCCATTATCCCGAATTTGGATTTGGTCGGTAATGGCGATTGCCCGGAGTGTGGCGGCGAAATGGAGGTTACGGACGGCGAATATAAGCAAACAGGCGGGGACGGATATATTACGCCCCCAGAATATACCCCAATTTGGGAGGAAACAACGTGTACGCATTGCGGACACAAAGAGAGTAACGAACCGAGTTATTAACAATAAAAATTAAAGTTATGGCATTGAGATTAAGAGTAAACGAAGCAATCGCCCGTTCCGAGGCGAACGGAAAAAAGGTTTTGAAAAAAGACATTGCCGCCCGTCTTTTTGAGGGTGCAAGCGAAAGCGCACAGCAGGTAAATATGACAAATCTTTGCAACGGGACAACCAAAAGGATTGTTCCGGAATGGGTAGTAATAATTTGCGAAATGTGCGGTTGTTCCGCCGATTATCTGTTTGGATTGGAGGATTAAGAAATGAAAAGGATAGTTGAAAGAATAGAGAAAATGACCGACGTTGTTTTTTCTGACGAATGGCAAAACAAGTTCTTTACATGGTCGTTCGGCATAATGTGCGCAATTTGCTTTATTGCCGGATTTTGGAATTATGCCCATTTTCTATTTGCCGGAATGTTTGGGGTTGCAACATATATGACATATAACGAAAAAAAATAATAATATGAGAGCGAAAAAAAAACAGCCGGAAACGGTAAAAGAAATGGTTGGCGCATTGCAAGGCGCAACAAATGCGATGGGAGATTTGGCAAAATCAATGGGGCAATTGCCCGCCGATAAATTCCCGGAGATAGACGAGGAACAACAGATTGTTGCCGGATTGGATGCGGTCGAAATAGAACAACCCGCCGGGGCTTTTGAAATTGTTCCGGGAATGACCATTGAGGAAATGACGGCAATGTTCTTTGATGGCGCATTAATCGAACCGCCGTATAAAGTATGGCAGCTAAACAGCAAAGGACACCGATATTATTACAAGTTTGACGACAACGGAACCCCGGAATTTTATCCGTCAGTTACAACCATATTATCGCAGACAATGCCAAAATCGGAATTTCTGATTAAATGGATTGCCGACAAAGGTATTGACGAGGCGGAACGATACAAAGCAGAACGGGCGGCGTATGGTACATTTATGCACGCCCAATTTGAGGAACTTATAATTAACCGGGTTTATGATTTGGACGGACTGAAAGCCAAATTAAAAGATTATATTGATAACAACAAATTGCCAGCCGATTTCATTTATTACGCTGATGATTTCAAAAAGGACATATTGGCATTTGCGCAATTTGTTTTGGATTATGACGTTAAACCGTTAGCCGTGGAAATTGCGTTGGTACACCCCGTTCATAATTACGCCGGAATGATTGATTTGCCGTGTACGATGTTATCAAAGCCCGGTTCAAAAGAATACATAAACGCAATTGTGGATTTCAAAAGCGGGCGCAAAGGATTTTACGAAGAAGCGGAAATTCAGTTGCATTTATATGCGATGATGTGGAACGAAAATTTCCCGGATATTCCGATTGACCGTGTTTTCAATTTCAGCCCGAAAGATTGGCGAAAGAAACCGACGTACAATTTGAAAGACCAAACAGACAGCCCGAACGCAAAGAAAATCCCGTATCTTTTGGAGTTGGCAGCAATTGAGGACGAAAAACGGGATAATACATTTACGGCGGTTTCCGGGGAAATATCATTGGATAACGAACCGGATTTGACAAACAATATTGTTTCGCTGACGTTGGCGGAACTTGTTAAAAGCAAAGCCCCGGCGGAAAAGAAAAAGCCGGAACCGGAAAAAGCCGTTACCGTTGAGGATTTGAAGAAAGACCCGGAACCCGAACCACAGCCGGAACCCGAACCACAACCGGAACCGGAGGAAAAGAAAACCAAGACCGTAAAGAGAACCACACGAAAAACGGCAAAAACGGCGGAAAACAAGCCCGTCAAGGAAAAGAAAACCGCAAAACGTACAATTACACCAAAAAAAGAAAAAGTGGCTAAAATCGAAGAAAAACAGCCTAAAAAGCCGGAACCCGTGACAAAGAAAGATTTGCTGAATACTGAAATTGATATATAAAAGCAAGGGGCGGAAAGCCCGTCCCCGTATCTTTTTCGCAGCATGTGCGATAAGATGATGCAAAATTAAAAAAATAATTCTATTTGCAACGGGGATAGGCGGAGTAATTAACCGACCGAAAGGGCAAGCCAACAGCCCGTCCCCGTTTCTTATTTGTTGGCAGTTCTTAA
>ENA-OPST01000104-OPST01000104.1-human-gut-metagenome-genome-assembly--contig:-NODE-104-length-32689-cov-3.117577_pt1 | contig 32689 bp, 28 predicted proteins | sample MGYA00241812_ERZ501915 | MGnify/ENA primary metagenome ERZ501915 (study PRJEB25962, sample SAMEA2042453) | human gut metagenome | biome: human gut; feature: human-associated habitat; material: faeces...
CTCTACTAATTTTATGTAACCATGCAGCTATTTGCAATTATATTTAATGATATGAGGGCCAAAAGGTATTTTGCCCCTCATTTATGATTAATCAGGATACCTTGCTGCCGCAACCGTTACCCTGTCATATTTATGTTTTTTATAGATAAGTTCTCCTGCTTTATTGCATTCCCTGCTGCATACAAGCACCGCTGCACGCTCGCACACGTTGTCCACTCCAACATGCTCCCTGACAAACTGCGAGGCACTGAATTCTCCCTGCACCGCCATGAGCTCATCCGCGGTATAAGTGACAAAATCTATCCTGTTTCTTTCGCAAAATTCCTTTATTCCCGGTTCATCTTTTTTCACATCTATTGATGCGATCATGTCTATATCCGAAATATCTATTTGTAGCTTTAAAAGACTTTGTCTGATTGCCCTGTCAATATTTTCAAACGCTGTATCCCTTCTGCACCCAATACCAAGTACAAATTGTGTGGGTTTTAAATAAATACTGCCATTTTTAGGGTCCTTTGCTTTTTCGCATGATACTATAATATCAGCACCGTAAGCAGGTGGGAAATCCACTGTTTTTATTGCATCAGCCCTCATATCAGCTTCATCTAAAAATGCCTTTATAAGGCTTCTGTGCTTAGCCGGGATGTGCTCCCAGTCGACCGACATCGTAACCACTTCCCCCGCCAATACCTTTGATGACACTCCGGCGATGCCATCTTTATTGACTATTGCAAGCCTGCATTTCTTTGCAAAAACATCAACTGCAAATTTATTATTGATATCAGTAGCGGTTGTTATAACAGGTGTGGCATTCATCAGTGCTGCTAATAATACAGCAAGCTCATTGGCACCTCCCACATGCCCTGAAAGAATCGGAATAACAAACTTCCCCAGCTCATCTATCACAATAACAGGACTGTCTTTAAGCTTGTTATTTACAGAAGAAGCTATAGCCCTCACTGCAATACCACATGCCCCGATAAAAATCAGAGCCTTTTTTTCACTCATCTGTGCAGCTGTCCAGTCTGATATATTTTGTGATATGTAGCCGGTATTTCTAAAATTTTCATCGGTGGAATTTTTAATATTCTCATCCGATAATCTCGAGCACTTGGTAAAAACCTCCACCTCATATTCACTTTTTTCAAGCTTATAAGCTATGTCACATGACAGCTCATAGCCCTTTTTTGTGAAGCTTACAATGCAAATTTTCATATTTTCAGTTCCCATATATTTCCCATATTTATATATTCACGCCGTTTTTAATCGTTATCCTGCGACTCTACAGAAGCCTTGCGATACTCCGTCGAAAAATCCGGTGCGTAAAGTCTTGATTTCTCGTAATGCCGGTGAGCTATTACATCCCCCACAAGCACAATCGCTGTCTTTGTGATATTGTGCTTCCTCGCTGTCTGCTTAAGTGTAGCGACAGTGCACACGTATGCCTCCTCCTGTGGCCAGGTTGCCTTGTATACAATCGCAGCAGGTGTCTCTGCCGCGTATCCACCCTCAATAAGGCTTTCCGTAAGCTTCTCTAAAAGCCCGGTGCTTAAGTAAATCGCCATGGAAGCGTGGTGTGAGGCAAAGCTTGCTATGCTCTCCTTAGGCGGCACCTTCGTGCGCCCCTCCATGCGTGTGATGATGAGCGACTGGGAAATACCTGGGAGCGTGTACTCAATGTTGAGCGATGCAGCAGCGCCAAAGCACGCGCTCACGCCCGGACAGCTCTCATATGGTATTAAAAGGGTATCAAGCTCATCCATCTGCTCGCGCACTGCGCCGTATATGCTTGGCTCTCCCGTGTGCAGGCGCACAGTAATTTTTCCATCTGCCTCAGCAGCTTTCATGACTGCGATGACCTCATCCAGTGTCATTTTGGCACTGTTATATATTTCACAGCTCTCCCTTGCATAGTCCAAAAGCTCTGGATTAACAAGCGAGCCTGCATAAATTATCACATCTGCCTTTTGTAAAAGACGCATTCCGCGTACTGTTATTAAATCTGCTGCGCCTGTTCCTGCGCCAACAAAGTAAACCATTTTTCTGCCTTTCTGCTTTTTGCAAGCTCACCAAATTCGTTTGAATACATGATACAGTCTATCTCAAGTCTGCCCTTTGCCCTCTTATCCAAATAAAAGCATATGCGCTCCATCGCATAATCCATTACCTCATACAGCCTGCCGCTTTCCTTAAGTGCCGCCAAGGCCTCCTCTGTCGTAAGGCTGTCCATAATGCGCTTTATGTATTCGGGCGCTACACCACACTTAAACGCAAATGCCGTCAAAAGCTCTATCCTGCAGTCTGCCTCCCTCGAATGAGTGTTCATGATGCCTCCTGCTACCTTTATAAGCTTTCCTATATGTCCTGTCAAAAGCATCCTCTTAAAGCCCATATCTGCTGCCATATCAATTGTTTCACCGATAAAGTTGGAGCATTTGACACTCCTGTCCAGATCATAGCCATAGCTTTCCTTCATAAAGTCAAGACCGTAATTTCCCGGAGCAACCACCACATAATCATACCCAAACGAATATCTCTGCCTAAGCTCCACCCTTATCGTATCAATAAGAGCCTGTGAGCTCATAGGCTCAACAATACCGCTCGTGCCGAGAATTGATATACCACCAACTATCCCAAGCCTAGGATTAAAGGTCCTTTCTGCAAGCTCCTTTCCCTTTGGAACCGAGATTGTGATGTCAAGTGTCCCCTTAAAATCCAAAAGCTCACAGACCTCCCTTACCTCTTTTTCAATCATCTCACGCGGCACATGATTGATAGCCGCGTTTCCGACAGGCTGGTCTAATCCGGGTTTGGTGACTCTTCCCACTCCGTCACCACCGTCAATATTTATGATAGCCAAATCCTGCTTTTTTTTGCTTAAAGAACATGTATCGGAATGCAAAATCCGTACAGAAGCATATATATAGGCTCCGGTGGTCACATCCGGGTCATCCCCTCCATCCTTTATCACGGCGCAGCTTACCTCATTTTCACTTCTTTTTATGTCGGTGATATCAGCCGTGTAAGCTATTCCCTTAGGTGTCTGAATCGTTATTTTGTTTTTAGCCTTTCCGGTTAAAAGCATATATGCCGCCGCCTTTGATGCCGCCGCCGCACAGCTTCCTGTGGTAAATCCGTATCTCATAATCACTAAATTTCCTCATGCATCAGCCTCTATCAACCAGACTGTAAATCAGCGCATTGCATATAGCTGCCGCAATATTGCTGCCACCCTTTCGTCCAACATTGACGATATACGGCACGCCTGTCTCCATAATTAGCTCCTTGGCTGCTTCCACATTGACAAAGCCCACCGGCACACCGATTACAAATGCAGGCTTATATATTCCTTTTTCTATCATATCGTACAGCTCTATAAGCGCTGTCGGTGCATTTCCTATCGCAAAAATCACAGGCTTATCTATCCTTGATGCAAACTCCATGCTTACTGCCGCGCGCGTTGTCTTTTTCTCCTTTGCAATAAGAGCGACCTCATCATCAGCCATAAAGCAGTGCGCCTGTCCGCCGAATTTTGCCAGATATTTTTTATTTATGCCTGAAAGAGCCATGTTGGTATCAGTCACTATATCAGCTCCCTCTGATATCAGCCTTTTTGCAATAGCAACGGCGTCCTTAGAGTATTTAAGCGTCTGTATATAATCAAAATCAGCACTCGTGTGTATGACTCTTTTTGTTATCATCTCCTGATCAGCAGGCAGCGTAATCTGCATTTCAGACAGCTCATGTGAAATTATCTCAAAGCTCCTCTTTTCAATCTCCATCGGCTCTAACTGTTTAATTTTTTTCAATACACTCACCTATCACTTTCAATAATCTTACATTTTCATCATAAGTCTTTGCTGCCACACGAAAATACCCTTCCGAAAGCCCCACATAGTTGGAGCAGTCCCGTATCAGTATTCCCTTATTAAGCAGTATATCATATAATGGAAGCTTGCTGTAAAACAGTATGAAATCAGCATCACTTTTATATACCTTAAACCCAAGCTTTTTTAGTCCATCTGACAGCAGCCTTCTTTGTTTGCTCACATACGATGCCGTTTCTTTAATATACTCTGATTCCCTAATGCATGCCTCTCCTGCCATCTGTGCCAGGACAGACACGTTCCACTCCGGCAGATTTCTTTGAACCTTTTGTCTTATTGTATCATTTTTACTGAGCATATATCCAAGCCTTACTCCCGGAATAGCAAAAAGCTTGGTAAAGGCTCTTACAACAATCAGATTGTCATAGTCACATAAAAGTGACAAAACAGAATAATTTTTTTCACAAAAGCCCATGAAGCATTCATCTGCCACCACATAAATATGCTTTTCTTTGCAATGCCCTATTATTTGCTTCATGAAAGTGCTGTCTGCAATATACCCTGTCGGATTGTTTGGATTTGCGATAAAAAATATATCTGTATCATCTGTAAGCATATCCATTAAAGCATCCAGCCGTGCAGCAGGAGAAAAATCACTCTGCTCATCCAGCAGGAAATATCCGATATCACAGCCGACTGCACGAAGCACATGCTCATATCCGAAAAAGCCCGGGGCCAGAAGCACTGCTTTTTTTGGCTTTATGGCATGAGCTATCGCCATAAAAAGCTCTGAAGCTCCGTTTCCGGGAATTACATCCTCGCTTTGTATGCTGCAGCCTTGCTGTGTGAAATACTCTGATATCGCTTTTTTAAGGCCACTGCATGCCATGTCGGGATATCTGTCTGCATACGAAAGTGCATCACTCATAGCCTCTTTAACAGAATGCAGTATGCCAAGAGGATTGATATTTACCGAAAAATCCATATTTACTTTATTGTTGTATATGTCACCGCCATGGATGCTTTTCATTCAAGTCCTCCATCTATTCTTACATCAATTTTTCATATTCAAAGCAATATTAAAACAAGACTCATAACCGCCACAGATAAAAGCTCACACAAAAACGCAGTAATATACATCAGCCTGTTTGCACGCTTTATATCCTCGTACTCTATCTCACGCAGACCGTCTCCTATGTATTTTTTCTTCACAAGCTTCCCAAAATACACTGCATCACCCGCAAGCTGCACCCTTAAAGCCCCAGCACATACGGACTCTGTCTGGGCTGAGTTGGGGCTTGCGTGATTGAAACGATCTCTTTTAAAGATGTGGTATGCATTTTTGCCATCAAACTGCCTGCCACCAATAAATGCCGCAGCAATCATCAGATATGCACTGATTCTTGCCGGTATGAAATTGACCACATCATCAAGCCTTGCCGCAAATCTGCCAAAATACATATATTTATCATTTTTATAGCCAAGCATCGAATCCATCGTATTCACAGCCTTGTATACAAAGCCAAGCACCGGTCCGCCGATTGCCGTGTAAAGCATAGGTGCAATCACTCCGTCAGATGTATTTTCAGCTATCGTCTCAACTGCCGCCCTTGTGACACCTGCCGCATCAAGCACAGATGTATCTCTGCCAACAATCATGGAAACAGCCCTTCTTCCTGCATCAACTCCATCTGTCCTTAGCGCATCGTACACCCTCATGCTCTCCACACGAAGACACTTTGTGGCAAGAATCTGCCACGTCATGACAGCCTCTGCTATTACCCCGGCATATAAATTTATACTGTATGCTGCCACAATAATAATTACCGATATTGCAAAAGTTGCAAAAATTACAGTAAAAGCAAGAAGCATGCCTCTTTTATATTTTATTAGATTTAATTTTTTTTCAGAGATATTATATCCGGCATCACAATTAAGCCTCTTATCGAGAAAAGAAATTAGTGAGCCGATAAGCCTGACCGGATGCGGTATAAAATGCGGATCTCCTATTAATAAATCAAGCACAAAGCCTGCTATAAATGCAAAAATATGATAACACATATGTTAGTCCTTCTTAAATAAATCATAGCGATATGGGCTCTATTTCATTAAACACAATCTCATTGCCCTCAACCGCCACCTCACACGAGTAGCCACAGCCGTTTTTTACCTGGTAATCATAGTAATCCATATCACAGTAACGGCTCATTATCGCCATGATAGTCCCTCCATGCACAAAAAATACTATTTGTATCTCTTTATCAGGCATAGCCCTCTTAAGCTCTAATGCCTGTGTGAGTGCCCTCTCAAAGCCACATATACTCCTTTTGCAAAACTCTTTTCTGCTCTCTCCGTTTGGAAAGGCAAGTGTTCCACCACTGTCAATCCACGCCTGATATGAGTCCCTGAAACGGATATCTGTGCTAAGTTCCTTATAGTTTTTTAGCTCCCATTCACCGAAATCCATCTCTGCAAACTCTTTTACGGTATGAATTTTATGGTGCTGTGCGACCGGCAAAATAATCTCTGCCGTCTGTTTGCAGCGCCTCATTGGGCTGGTAATAATTATCTGCTCCTTTAAGCTATTTTCCTCCAATGCCTTGTATACACCATTATTTAGCGCATTTTTAAGCTCAAAAACTCCGGCTTCATCGAGTGGCTCATCTGTCCTGCCCAGATATCTGTGCTCTCTGTTTGAGACAGTGCAGCCGTGTCTTATAAAAATGCAGTTTATTTTATTTTCTGACCGATTCCACATATTACGCGAACTACCTCGTCTGCTTTTTTTGCAAGCAGTATCTCTGCTCTGCCTGTCTGCTCCCTGTACTCTCTCTCAAACGCATCAAGAGGCACTATGCCGTTTCCAATCTCATCAGCAATGACTATTGTATCCTTATTTTCCTCTGCAAATTGCATAAATTTCAAAATATATTCCTGCAGTGGAAGATTTTTCTCAAGCGCAGCCCTGATAAAATAATGGAATTTATCTATTATGAGTATACTCTCATCATCGACGGCAAAATCCCATGGCCATTCCATGTTTGATGCCTTATCATTGCAGGCATTATCTTTTAGAAAAAAGCAGTCGTACACATCATATTTTTCTGATTCTTCTATCATATTTTCGAGCACATAATCAAGCTTTCCCTGTGCCACTCCGCCTATCACAAGCTTCATATTTTCTCCAATTCCAAAGTTTAAAATTCATAGTACAACTTTTATCAAAATTCTTATCCGTACCATTCCTATATTAAAAACAAATATACTAAATAATAAAAGAGACACCACCCAGAGCCACTGCCATGGCGCACTCACATATACACACAAAATCCCCTGCCGTATCGCCTGTGATGCCGCCAAGCTCCTTTTTTGTTTTCACATAATAATACCAAAAGCTAAGTGCTGCCGCAATGATCATAGCCACCGCATAAGGCAGTGACACAATGAGTAAAACAGCCATACACAGTGCAAGCTGGATGTATAGTGCAGCCCTCACGATCGTTCTGTGTGCAGTGTCTGCAAACATAAATAACAGTCCATCACTTTTTGCAGATTTAAATGACACAACCGCTATTCCGCTTAAGCACCTTGAGATGAAAAAGCCTGCACCAAAAACAATAAATGCCTTATCATTCATTATCTGAGAAAAAGCTCCCATGAATAATAATCCGTAGGCTGCAAGCATTATAACGGCAAACGCTCCTATATGTGAATCCTTAAGTATTGCAAGCTTTTCCTCCCGCGGTTTGTATGAATGAAATGCATCCATTGTATCCATAAAACCATCTATGTGAAAGCCTCCCGTAACCGCTATCGGAATGAGTGCGCCTATGCATACATAGCAGATATCCGCCACTCCAAAATGAGAGTATATATATCTCCAAAACATAAGAAGCAGTCCAATCACAGCTCCTATCCACGGAAAGAATACCAGCATGTACTTCATGTCATCATCATTCCATTTAAATTGTGGCATAGGTATCTTTGAATACATGGAAAAAGATACTATGCACGACCTTATTAACTTCATAATACACCTAACCTCCACACTGCTTCACTTAACCGCAACAGGAATGCCTGCAACCACCTCAACGACACGCTCTGCCATAGCGGCAAGCCCTCTGTTTACAATTCCCATTGCCTTTATGTAATTCATCGTTGATTCATCATAGCAGACTCCGTCTTCAAATACATTGTTTGTCACAATTACAAGCTCAGCAACATTTTCACTTAAGATACTTACCTCTTTTAACACCTTTTTACTCACATGGCTGATTTGAGCAGTCTCATAATCCTTCATATTTTCAAGGTCATCCAAAGCCTCTTTTTCAGCTTCGGCAGCCTGTATACCGGAAGCATCTACAGGTGGAAACATCTCATTTGCAACAAGGTTTGACATACACTCAAGCAGTGCTGACCGTCCGTTTTTTAAGCAGTTTTCAGATTGCAGCTTAGAAACCGCATTTTGGATATCACGAGGCTGCTCGATGGTAATAAAGCCTTTTCCGGCACGAAGTCTTCTGTGCCTGTCTATCTTCCGCTGCCCCTCATCATCAAATACCTGCATAGTGGCAATGTAATATTTTTCTTTGTATCCCTTTTCATTTGACACGTGACAAATATACTTTTCTGCATATGCTGATTTGCCACTGCCGCTGCCGCCTGTTATAAGTGTAATCATCTATACGTACCTCTCATACTGTGATACCGAGATATCGTCGAAGGTTGTCCGGCCTTTGTATACGCTAAGTGCCATATCCAAAAGCGCAAACATCATCACGGCACCTGTTCCCTCTCCAAGCGCAAGAGATGCTCTTATGACAGGCCTTACGGAAAGTGCCTCACACAAAAGCGCCACGGCAGGCTCCCTGCCCTCATGGGATGGAATGATAAAATCAGTAACTCCGGAAAGAAGCCTTCCTGCTGCCAACGCAGAAACCATGCTTATCACTCCGTCAAGCACAACAGGAATATGGTATAATGCACCACCTATACATACTCCGACAAGTCCTGCAATATCGAGTCCTCCGACTGTCATAAGTATCTCAAAGGTGTCCTTATTATATAAATCATACTTTTCTATTGCGCTCTCAATTACACGGATTTTTTTCTCAAGCCCACTGTCGTTTAGACCTGCTCCTCTTCCTGTCACCGTGGCCACATCGCACCTTAGCATGGCGGCTGCCATTGCCGCGCTGGTGGTGGTGTTTCCTATACCCATCTCACCGGTTGCAATAATTCTGCAGCCGTCTGCCTTACACCCACGCACTATTTCTATACCTGCTGCAATCGCTTCAAGTGTCTCAGCCCTTGTCATGGCAGGCTCTTTTGCAAAGTTTCTCGTGCCCATGCGCACCTTTCTTTGAAGCAGCCCTTTAACACTCTCGTCACTGTTTATTCCTATATCCACAGGAATTGTATCAGCCCCTGCAGTCATTGCCATGCGTCCGACAGATGAAGCCTTCCTTGCCATGGATTTTGCAACTGCAAGTGTCACATCCTGTCCGGACTGGCTGATGCCCTCAGCTACCACACCATTATCCGCACACATCATTATGACCGCCTTTTTTGAGATATCTATATTTTCATCTCCCAAAACAGCGCCGATCTTAGCCGTTAAAAGCTCAAAATCACCCATGCCATCGAGCGGCTTTGCCACCGAATCCCAGTTTGAACGGATTTTTTTGTACATTTTTGCATCAGGTGGCGTTATTTTTAATTTTTTTAATTCTTCAACTGTAAAATGGTCAGAAATAATATTATTTTCAATCATATCTTGCCTCACGAAGCATGCCGTACACTGCATCCATATCCAGATACTCTCTCAGTGTATCCGCAAGCCTGTCATACTGTTTTTCTTTGAAGCTCTTATAGCTTACAATAGCGCTGTCATTCACATCAATGCCCTTTTTATCGGCAATATAATCCACTATCACTTTTGCGGCCTCTGCAGTATCAAAAATACCGTGGATATACGAGCCATACACATTTCTGCCATCAGATATGACATTATTTAACTCATTTTTCCTGTCAGCACAAGCCCCCTGCTCATCTGAAGCTGCACTATATGCGCTCTTACCCATATGTATCTCATAGCCCAGAAAGTGACAGCCTGAAAGCCTGCTCAATACACCATCTACATGTGCTATTTCACCGCTTGTCTGAAGCCGTGTCTTGCTGTCTTTTAGAACGGTATCTATAGGAAGAAGCTCCATGCCACGCATATATCCCCCCTCCTCAACACCGTCGGGGTCGGCTATTGAAGCCCCAAGCATCTGATAGCCTCCGCATATTCCAAAAACCGGAATCTCACAGGAGAGTTTTTTGATAGCGGCCTCAAGTCCGTTTTGTCTCATCCACAAAAGATCCCCCATCGTATTCTTACTTCCCGGCAGAAATACTATATCCGGATGACGCAGCTCATTTACTGTTGACACATACCGCACTGTTACCTCGGACATCTGCTCAAAGACATTGAAATCCGTGAAATTTGATATTCTCGGATATCTGATGACCGCTATATCAATAAGCCCATCTGTCTTTTTGTCAAAGCGCTCTGTCAGGCTGTCCTCATCCTCAAGCTGTACATCCATATATGGCACCACTCCGGTGACAGGCACCCCGCCTCTCTCCTCAAGCATCTGTATCCCCGGGTCAAGGATCGTCTTGTCTCCACGGAATTTATTGATAATAAGCCCGCAGACACGATTCTTTTCCTCATCGGTTAAAAGCATAAGTGTACCAAGCAGCTGCGCAAAAACACCACCTCTGTCGATATCACCCACGAGCAGCACCGGTGCATCCACCATATGCGCAAGCCCCATGTTTACAATATCATTTTCCTTCAGATTTATCTCCGCCGGGCTTCCGGCGCCCTCAATCACTATGATATCCGCATACTCCTCAAGCTTTTTAAACGCCTTTTTTATATCCGGTATGAGAGTTTTCTTGTATGCAAAATACTCTCTCGCCGGCATGTTCTTAAGCACCCTTCCGTTTACAATCACCTGTGAGCCTGTGTTATTTGTGGGCTTTAAAAGAATAGGATTCATACACACCATAGGCTTAATGCCTGCTGCCTCAGCCTGCATCACCTGGGCCCGTCCCATCTCAAGTCCTTCGTCTGTTATATAAGAGTTGAGCGCCATGTTCTGTGATTTAAACGGTGCCACCCTGTATCCGTCCTGTCTGAAAATACGGCACAAGCCCGCGACAAGAAAGCTCTTGCCTGAATTGGACATTGTACCCTGTACCATAATTACCTTTGCCATATCTATACCTGCTGTCTGAATTTATGTGGTAGTCTGTTGCTTAATCATTGAATACTAAACTGTAATGTGAACAGTAACTTCCTTAGAGCTGTGCCAATTGTTCCTCAAGAAAAGGAATTTTTATAATTTTTCCTGTAGAGACTGCATACTCATAAAGCCTGCTGTTAAACTGCTCATACGTGCCAAACTCTGTTCTGTCACATATAACGCCCTCGCATGCATCAATAAGCTCCTTTGCCTTTTCAATAAGGGCATCGTCTACAGGCTCAAAGCTTCTTGCACTGACAATCTCAGCAGAAAGTGCCTTTGCCACAGGATAATCCAGATCATTTTCATAGATGATTCCTGTCGCAAACGGGATACCCTTTCGCTGTAAGCTCCTGAAGCTTTTTCTGCCCAGGCCCCCTCCTGCTATGACAAATACCCTCGCCATTCCATCCGGTTTTTCCAGCTCTAAATCCTCTCCTGTTTCGTCAAAGCTTCCTGCCGTAATTCCAAAAAGCCCTGAAACATATTGGTCAGTAAATACCTCCTCGGGAGTTCCGTATCTGTCCACATATCTGCCATCTATACACAAAATATGGTCTGACACACGCTTTGCCATATCAAGCTCGTGAAGCGACATGATAACCGTAAGATTCTTCTGTCTTTTAAGCCTTTGAAGTATTGATAAAAACTCAAGCTTGTACTTTATATCAAGATATGAGGTAGGCTCGTCTAACACTATAATCTCAGGCTGCTGACATATAGCCCGTGACAGCATGACCCGCTGCCTTTGTCCATCGCTTATCTTTGTAAAATCCTTATCTTTTATCTGTGATACATTGACCAGCTCCATCGCCTCATCCACAGCCTTTTTGTCCTCATCCGAAAGTACTCCGAACCGGCCTGTGTATGGATATCTGCCGGTCGAAACCACATCATAGCAGGTCATAAGCTCCGTCTTTAGCTTATCGGTGAGCACAACAGCCATTTTCTTTGCAAATTCATTGCCATTCATCGTCACTACATCACTTTTATCAAGATATATCGTGCCGCTCACAAGAGAAAGCTGTCTTGCAATACTTTTTAAAATAGTCGATTTACCGGCACCGTTTGGCCCGATTAATGTGAGAATTTCCCCCCTTTTCAGGGAAAAATCAATATTTTCAATAAGCGGCCTGTTATCATATCCAACGGCCATCTTTTGAGCAGTAAAATAATATTCCATCAGACATTTTTCTCCTTGCTGCGTCTTATCATAATAAACAGCACTACCGGTGCACCAAATACTGCCGTAACCGTGCTGATACTAAGCTCCGTAGGCGCAAACATCATCCTCGCAAGCAAATCACAAAACAGGCAGAACACCGCTCCCCCAAGGAAGCAGGCCGGTATCATATATATAGGCTTTGTGCTCTTTAGCATGCTTTTTACTATGTGTGGCACGGCTATTCCGACAAACGATATCGGTCCCGCAAACGCCACTATACATGCGGAAAGCAGACTTGAAAGCAGAACCAAAAGCACCCGGATACGCTTTATGTTTACACCTAGATTTACGGCATATGACTCTCCGAGCTGATATGCCATAAGAGGCTTTGACATGAGAAAAACAAAGATAAATGTGATTCCCACCACAATGCTCATCACCCCGACGCTGTCCCATGTCATGCCCGAAAAGCTTCCCCTTGACCAGTTATGCAGATTTACTATGTCGGAATCATCTGCAAATGTCACCACAAACTCAGTCACCGCAGAGCATATGTAGCCAATCATGACACCGCTCACAACAAGCATTGACATGCTGCTTACCTTTCTTGAAATGATAAGCACAAAACCCATTGAAAGCATTGCTCCCAAAAACGCTGCTGCAATCATGGCTAGTGAGCTCACACGTATAGCATTTCCAAGTAAAAATACCATAACAAGTGCCACAATCATCTTAGCCCCCGATGATATGCCAAGTACAAAAGGTCCCGCGATTGGATTATGAAAAAAAGTCTGCAAAAGATAGCCTGCAAGCGCTAACGCCCCGCCCAGTATCATCGCTGCGATAGCTCTTGGCATGCGGATATCCCACACAATACGTCCTACCCTGTCTGAGTGGTCATAAAGTGTCGCAAATGCAGCCTTAAACGATATGTGTACAGTTCCTATGCACACATTCATGATAAGCAATATAATAATTAAGATTATAAGAATAATAAATGTTGTAAAACACCTTATTTTTCTGGTTTTTTCCATGTTGTAGCTCCGATTTTTATCTTTTTGTGCTATTGATTTTCCTGCATTCCGTCATATCCGGTAACAATTCAGCCCACCACATACATTCCTCAAATCACAGTTATCTGAGCTTAAACAGATATTTCATGCCGCTGTCGGGTGCACCTGTAATCATCGAATGCATATCATCAATCATATATCCGATGGACATAGACTGCTGATACATATCGTTCGTGGTGCAAAATACATTGCCGTCTTTGACTGCCCTAAAATCAGCAAGCACCGGGCACTTGTCCAAAAGCTCATTCAGATTCTTCACACCGCCGTCTATCGCACTGTTATATATCAGATAGTCAGCATCTATTGCTCCATTGTAGAAATCCTCAAGCTGCATATTCATGGTTGACCTGCCTGTATCGTCGTCATTTGATGCATCAAAAATATATTTTCCGCCGGCAAGCGAAATCATCTTTGGCACATAATCTGTGCTTTTGCGCACGTGAACCTGTCCATTGGACGTGATATAGAAAAATGCAACTGTATCACTTTTTGTGGCATCATCCGTATCGGTACCATCTGTCTTTACGATGCGATTTACAATATCCACCTGCTCATTAAAGAGCTCATCGGCCTTTTCATCCCGGTCTGTGAGTGCTCCGAAAAACTTCACCCACTCTACTCTGCCGAGCGGCTCCTCCTCATAGCTTGAGTACTCGATTATTGAAGGGATATCAAAGCTTTTAAGCTTTTCCGTTACCTGCGGCGAATGGGTAATCATAGTATTTTCTATGGCAAGTGAACAGTTTTCTGACACCAAAAGCTCATAATCGGGCTTTGAATATTTGCCGGCATATAGCATTCTGCCACTTTCAAGAGCCTTTCTTGCACTGTCAATGTACCAGCCATCACTGTCAAGCCCCGAAAATTTAATAGTGTCCACTGCATCAAGCTTGTCAAACATATCCATCACCCCTGATGCGACCAGATACAAATCACTTACAGGCTCCTTCAATACAATGATATCCTTGTCAATATCCTTTGGAGTCTTTCTGCCCTTTGGCACGGTAAGTATTTGGGTACCGTCCTTCGTAGTAAGTATCTTGTATCCACCCTCATAATAGTCAACAGAAAAATTCTTTGCATATAAAAGCTTCATACTGCTCTTATATATAAGACCGTTTTGTGCCTCTGCCTCAGCCTTCGATTCAGTATTCCCTGAATCGGAAGAAGGACTGTCACAGCCTGACAGCCAGAACAGTCCTATAATTGATATCAATATATATATAATTATCTTTTTTCTTCCATGCATAGCTTAATTATTCTCCATCCTCACCAAGCACCTCTGTAGCAGAATCTGAATGAAAGGTGAGTGTGTACTCAATCTCGTGCGGCTTGCTCATAGCAACTGTATCTCCGATAACCTGCATAGGTGTATCAAGCTTAACCGGAATTTCAAATACAGAATTGCCGTCTGTATTTACAGGCATGTATTTCTGTCCGTCAACTATCATATAGTCATAGTTTGGACTGCTCCACTGCACTGTTGCAATAGCAGCGCCACCGCTTATAGTCACCTCAGCCGGTGATGCAATGCTCGCCTTACCGCTTCCGCCCTCGAAATCGAGATTGATATTGTATGTTCCGTCAGGAAGCTCTTTTCCTGCACTCTCAGATACGCTTGCATCTGCGTCCGCAGGTGTGGCATTTGAGACCTTTACCTTGTGGTCATACCATTTGCCCTTTGTACCGATAAGTGCAAGGTCAAATTCCTCATCCAAAACAGGAACCGGTATATCAAACGCATTGACCTCCTCAGTTGTGCCATCGCCATAATCGACAGTCTCAACAGTTGGCTCTAAAAGCTCAGCCTTGTCCTTTGAGGCATCCTTTGCTGTTCCCAAAAAGAGATTTACAATGTGTGTGGATGTGAGAGCAACATGTATTGTTGCCTTGCCATCCTTCACGGTGAGTGTACCTTTGTTGTCATATGCATCATTCACATGAAACATTGAGCTGTCTGTAGTAAACTCTGCTGTATATGTACCATCTGAAAGTGCTATCTTTTCTGTTTTTTCAGCCTTTTTTGTGCTCTCTGTCGCGTTCTGCACTGCTTTTTTGCTTTCTGTTTCAGCTTTTGCATTCTTATTACCGCAGGCTGCCAAGCTCATGGCACAAACCAGTGTCATTGCAACGATATAAGTAAACTTGTTTCTGAATAATTTTCTCATGTCTGATATACTGCTCCTGTTATTTTATAGCTTCCCCACTATACATTTAAGTAACTGCTACTTGCTCATAGCAGCCGCTGTATGCTCAACATAAAGCTTCTGGATACCCTCAATCTCACCAAGTCCGTTAATCTGTGTATCGATTTTATCAAACTTTCCTGATGCCTTAAACTGTGAAAGCCATGAATCATCATCACTTCCCGCCATATCATTGTTGGCATGGTCTCCTGCAACAACCATAAGCGGACGAAGAATGACATTCTTGTAACCAGCGGCTGACACCTTCTCAATTACAGACTCACATGATGTATCCTCCGGCTCACCCTCTACAGTTCCGATAAATACGTTCTCATAACCCAAATCTGTCATTTGGCTCTGCATCTGGCTGTATGAAATCTTTGCTGTATGGCTTGTTCCATGTCCCATAAATACAAATGCTGTGCCCTCTTCCTTTGCAGCATCAAGGCTGTCATAGCCTGCCTTTTCTACCGCTTCCTCTGTAAGAATTTCTGCAACAGCCTTTTTATCCTCATTTACAACTGTTGCATCACTTCCAACCTCACCGAGGAGAGGCTCTGCAATCTTTACAGACTCAAATTTATCCTTATACTTTTCTACAGCCTCTGAAAGCTCATCATACTCTGCGCCATGCATCAGGTGTGTAGGCTGTACCACAAGATTCTTTACACCATTTTTGACAGCACGCTCAAGTGCCTGATCCATATTGTCAATCTTCTCGTCATCTCTTGCCTGTACATGATTGATGATAATCTGTGCTGTGAAGGCTCTTCTGACTGACCAGTCAGGATTTGCAGCTGCTATTGCATCCTCCACACCCTTGATATCAGCCACACGGCTGTCGTTGAAGGATGTACCAAAGCTTACTACAAGAATCTCGTTCTCGCCGATATCATCCTGGTTTCTCGGATCATCCTTTGAAGCATCGCCTGTATCTCTGCCGAAATAGTCAGGATCAGCATTTTCTCCCTCTACAAGCTCCTTCTGTGCGTCTGTGAGCTTGTCCCAGGCCTCCTTAGCCTCCTTGCACTGCTTGTCTGTATCATCTGTTCTCTCCTGCACGTAGATTGCATCGATTAAATCTGCCACATGCATTGCTGCCTCCTGATCTGCGTTTGCGCTTGTCTCACTCTCTGAAGCCTTAGATGCCTGTGTATCATTCTTTGCATCATCTGCCTTGCTGCCACAGCCGGTCACTGCTGTCATAGCCATAACTGCTGCCATCAGTACTACTACTAATTTCTTTTTCATGTTTTCTCCTTTTCATTCTCCTTGCAGCTATTAAGCTGCACATGTTTTAAATATGTAAAACGAAAACATTTAAAGCGCCAAAAATAAAAGCTCTTTGTACTATTATGTCAAAGAGCTATACATGTCAAAATCCTTCTAACCCAGACTATACGGCTATCATAACCTTGTCTGTAATTATAATTATTTCATCACGTACAGCCAGTTACTCGTGGCTTGAAACACTATTGTTTCCGTACAACACAAAGGCAGGTCTCCCGGCTTATATATCATTGCTTCGGCCGTCTTCCCGGTTGCCCAGTGACTTATTGGCCGTCACTCCTTAATTACGGTGACGAGTTCGTACAGGATTTGCACCTGTTTCCCTTTTCACCGGAGCCAGCTTCACATCGCCTGTCATAAATCAGATTCAAATGCTTGTCTGCTCCGACACCTTTATGCTACATATTCAGTTTCTTCGTGCGTTGCTTACGCAATCGCTTGGATTATTATATTACAACTTGTAACATTATTCAACAGATTTTTATCAGACGCTTTACAGACACATTTACAAAAGCGGTGCAAAAAGCTGCAAAATACTCTGCAGCAGCCTGCCTGCAAATGAGATATCATTTGTGCTTTCCTCATACACCTCCTCTGAAACCGCAAACGTCTCTATCGCATCCTCTTTTATTTTTCCGATGCACTGAGTTCTGTACATGTATACAAAATCCTCAAAATTCCAGTACATGCTCCTGAAATCCAGATTGCATGTGCCAACTATCGCAGTATCATCATCTGCCACAATACACTTTGAATGTATAAAGCCGGGTGTGTATAGATATATCCTTACCCCCGCCTCAATAAGAGGTCTGAAATTAGCTTTTGTCTGCAGATAAATGAGCTTTTTATCGGGAATCTTAGGTACAACAATACGCACATCAACACCTGACCTGGCTGCCGATATCATAGCATGTGACAGCTCCGTTCCAAGTATCAGATATGGTGTAAAAATATAAACATATTTTTTAGCTCTTGAGATGATACTCACATAAAGATTCTCTCCTACATCATCATGCTCAAGTGGAGAATCGCAAAACGGCTGGACAAAACCGCTTTCCTCTGACTGGCTGAAGGTATTGTGTGGATTCAGATATTCATCATGCACAGCATTGTCCTTATTGATATAATTCCACATCTCAAGGAACATCGTCGTGAAACTGTTTACACACTCTCCCTCCACACGGATACCGGCATCCTTCCAGTAACCAAACCTGATTTTTTTGTTGATATACTCATCTGCTATATTGTAACCACCGGTATGCGCCACACGTCCGTCTATCACCAGTATCTTCCTATGATCCCTGTCATTCATAATTACCGAAAGCATGGGCTTATATGGATTGAAGCGTCTGGTCTGTATTCCGATACTCTCCATCTCCTTTATAAAATGTGGCGGAATGGCATTTATGCTGCCAAAATCATCATATATGATTCTCACCACAACTCCATGCTTTACCTTTTCTTTGAGTATATCAAGTATCTGATCAAGCATAACGCCACTGCCGATTATGAAATACTCCATAAAAATAAACTTTTCAGCTGACCTTAAATCTTTTAAAATGCTTCCAAAAGCCTCTTCACCTGATTTAAAGTACTCTGTGCAGTCCTCCGCATACAGTGGATATTTCTGATTTTGAGTAATAAGCCTGCTTTGTCTGTATGCATCCATATCTGTTAGTCTGAGTGTCTCATTTAGCAGCTCATTTTCAGGCCGAAGCGGCGCATATGCTTCCACAATTCTTGCCATTCTTTTCTGTGTCTTTGACGTAAGCTCCGGTCTTCCGAAAAAGAAATAGCACGGAATACCAACGATTGGAACACTCAGTATCAGAAATATCCATGACATTTTTATATACATTTTCATCCGCCTGTTGACAATATAAAGCGAAAGCAATATGGCTGCCACATACAGCAGATCCTGAAACACCCTGCTGGCAACAGATGCCGTATAAAACAAAAAGAACCACCATATCATCTGTATGATTATTATTGTTGAAACGATAAATAGCTTTGAAAGCAGTTTTTGTAATATTTTCCTCATCTAAGCCCTACCATGAAATTACTATTATACAACCTAATATTTCCTATATTATCTATAATAAATCTCTAATACATATTATAATATTCCCACCAATTTATCAACATTTATAATCCCCCACGAGCCTTTGTGACTATCCCCTGCCCTGTCACATGTATTATACAGGGCTAGCTTAACCGCCTCCGGTCTCATATTTGGATTTTTTTCCAATAGAAGTGCTATGGCACCTGACACAATCGGTGTAGCCATTGAAGTACCTGTTTTTCTTACATATGTGCCATCCCTCGTTCCAAGGCTTATGATATCATGCCCGGGAGCCAGAATCTCAGGCTTTACAATACAACAGTCGGTAGGACCTTTGCCACTTCTTATATCATCAAAGCTTCCGACTGTTATTATTTTTCTTGAAATTCCCGGCACAGTTACAGAAAATGGTGCCGGTCCGTAGTTGCCCGCTGCTGCAACAACTACCACTCCCATATCCCACAATTCATCTATCAGCTTCAATATCTTAATACGCTCTGCTGTATCAGAACATGGCAGATATCCTACAGAGAAGTTGAGTATTTTTATATTAAGTCTGACACAGTTTTCTTTTATATACTTAAGTGCACGAATTGAATCCGATGTCTGCCCCATGCCAAGATAATCAAGCACCTTAAACACATATAGTCCTGCCCCCGGAGCCATGCCTATATCTGCAGCCGATAATATACCGCACACATGTGTACCATGCCCGTTATCGTCATAACATGTCTCCTTTCCACCCACAAAATCCATAAAGTGCTTTATGCACCCATCAAGCTGTTTGTGTTTAAACACACCCGTATCAAGCACTGCTATATTGACATTTTTACCACTATATCCATTTTTATATACCAGGTTTGCATTTATACTATATTTCGCATTTTTCATTATTATTTTATTTTTTAATTTAGTATATGATTCGTTTTCACAATATGACACAGCTTCGCTCATAGCATGATTACATTCCACAGACGCACCTGTTTTGCCTTACATCATATCACCTTACTATAATTTCATATATTAAAAGGACTGCACCTACGTGCAGCCCTTTACTTGGATATTATTGTCATACTTTAACGTATATTAATTAATCCTCTTTTACATCCTTCATAGAGAAGCTGATTCTTCCCATCTTGTCCTTGCCAAGGCAAACAACCTTTACCTTATCTCCAAGTGTGAGTACATCCTCTACTCTGTTGATTCTCTCTTTTGCAATCTTAGAAATGTGAACCATTCCCTCTTTGCCAGGAGCAAATTCGATGAAAGCACCAAACTCCTTGATGCTTACAACTGTTCCCTCAAGTATCTGTCCCTGCTCAAAATCAGTTGTGATAATCTTAATCATTTCGATTGCCTTTGCAATCATCTCTTTATCTGTTCCGCAAACTGAAACAGCACCATCATCTGTGATATCGATCTTGACACCGGTTCTGTCGATAATCTCATTGATTGTCTTACCCTTCTGTCCGACAACATCACCAATTTTTGATGGATCGATTGTAATCTGCTCAATCTTTGGAGCCCACTCATTTACTTCTTTTCTAGGCTCAGCGATTGCCTTGCTCATGACCTCATCCATGATGTAAAGACGTGCCTCACGTGTTCTCGCGATTGCCTCCTCAACGATAGGTCTTGTAAGTCCGTGAATCTTGATATCCATCTGGATAGCTGTAATACCCTTATGTGTACCTGTTACCTTGAAATCCATATCTCCGAAGAAATCCTCAAGACCCTGGATATCTGTAAGTACAAGGAAATCATCATCTGTATCGCCTGTTACAAGTCCGCACGAGATTCCGGCAACCATAGCCTTGATTGGAACACCTGCAGCCATAAGTGACATACATGATGCACATGTTGAAGCCATTGATGTAGAGCCGTTTGACTCAAATGTCTCAGATACGGCACGGATAGTATATGGGAACTCCTCAATGCTTGGAAGTACAGGAACAAGTGCCTTCTCAGCAAGTGCTCCGTGTCCAATCTCACGACGTCCCGGTCCACGTGATACCTTTGTCTCTCCTACAGAGTATGCAGGGAAGTTATAGTGATGCATATATCTCTTTGTTGTGATATTTGCATCAAGTCCGTCGATTTTCTGAATCTCTGATAAAGGAGCAAGTGTTACAACATCACAAATCTGTGTCTGTCCACGGGTAAACATTGCAGAGCCGTGAACTCTAGGAATCAAATCAACCTCTGCTGCGAGTGGTCTGATCTGGTTGATTGCACGGCCGTCCGGACGCTTATGATCCTTTAAAATCATCTTTCTGACTGTCTTCTTCTGATACTGGTAAATAGCCTCACCAAGTACTGCAAGGTACTCCTCATTGTCAGCGAAAGCTTCCTCTAACTGCTCTGTGATAGCTCTTATATTTTCCTCACGCTTCTGCTTCTCATCTGTGAATACTGCCTCCTCCATCTGCTCAGGAGTAACAATTTTCTTGATATCCTCGAACATCTGCTCAGGAATAGCACAACTCTCATACTCATGCTTTGGCTTGCCAATCTCATCACGGATCTGATCCATGAATGCGATAACTGTCTGGTTGATATCGTGGCACTTGTAGATTGCCTCAATCATCTGATCCTCAGGAATCTCATTGGCTCCTGCTTCAATCATGATGACTTTTTCCTTTGTAGAAGCAACTGTGAGCTGTAAATCGCCCTCATCCCACTGCTTCTGTGAAGGGTTTACGATAAACTCTCCATCAACAAGTCCCATCTGTGTCATGGCACATGGTCCGTCAAACGGAATATCTGATATATGAACAGCAAGAGCTGTACCGATCATTGCAACTATCTCAGGACGGCACTCAGGATCCACTGACATGACAAGGTTGTTTAATGTAACATCATTTCTGTAATCCTTTGGGAAAAGAGGTCTCATAGGACGGTCAATTACACGATCTGTAAGGATGGCGTTCTCAGATGCCTTTCCCTCACGCTTGTTAAAACCACCCGGAATTTTTCCTACAGAGTACATCTTCTCCTCGAACTCAACGCTGAGTGGGAAGAAATCCACACCGTCACGTGGCTTGTCAGATGCTGTAGCTGTTGAAAGGACTGTTGTATCACCATACTTGATAAAAACAGCTCCGTTTGCCTGAGCTGCTACTCTTCCGATATCTACAGTAAGAGTCCTGCCGGCAAGTTCCATTGAATAACTTTTGTACATATTAATTCTCCTTAAAATTCTTTTGCAGAAGTGTATTCCTCTTCCGAAACTACTAAACAATACATGTACGCTCATGCACTCTTTAGTGGTCTCGGCTTACTTCTGCTTTTCAAAAAACAATAATAAAAACAATAATAGAGCGGAATAATAATTACTCCGCTCTAAAGAAAATACTATTTTCTGAGTCCTAAACGCTCGATAAGTGAACGATATCTCTCGATATCAATCTCCTTAAGGTATGCAAGTAATCCACGTCTCTGACCGATCATCTTTAACATTCCTCTTCTTGAGTGATGATCCTTTGGGTTCTGTTTGAAATGCTCAGTTAACTCTGCGATTCTTGCTGAAAGAATTGCAATCTGAACCTCTGGTGAACCTGTGTCATTTGGTGTTCTACCGTACTCTGCGATAATAGCCTGTTTCTTTTCCTTTGCGATCATTGTTGATCCTCCTTATATTATAATGCGCCCTGATAACTGTATGATGCTCAGCAATAGGTCGGAGTGTCCAACTACCGAACATGGGCAAAACCATACCTATGCAGTATAGCATAGTAAGCATTTGTTGTAAACTGTTTTTTTATTAATCCGGCAAATATCTTGTGACACAAATCGGATTTCTGTAATATGCATTTGAAACCTTGATTCCATCACGCTTGTTGCTAGCATGTACAATCTGTCCGTTTCCGATATAAATTGCAACATGTGAGATACTCCTTCCACTTCCGTAGAAGAATAAATCTCCCGGCTTTGCATCAGATGCGCTGATTTTTGTGCCACATGAAGGCTGTGCTTTTGATGAATGCGGTAACGAAACTCCATACTTTCCAAGTATTCTCATTGTAAAACCTGAGCAGTCAACACCATTCTCAAGGCTTGTGCCTCCCCACACATATCTGTTTCCGACAAACTGTAACGCATACGATACAACAGATGCCCTTACATCCGATACGCCGTCACCATACTTCACCTGCTCTATTGTCTTTGCTGTAGGAAGTGCCTGTGCCAGTGTCACATAATCCTGTGATATATATCCTACCGAATCATCCACACTTATCTCAACCCAGCCGTCAGCGACAGAATTAACTGTGAATGCCTCTGAATTTCCAACCTGTGAAAGCACCGCAGCCTCTGTTGACTTCTCTGCACGCACATTCAGTGTTTCAGTATTTACAGTGGCAACAGTTTTAATCTCCTGTTCTGCAATAGCCTCTGCCTCATCTCCTATCACAAGATACTGCTTGCTTACATATCCTGTCACTTTGCCTGATGTAACCTTATACCAGTCTCCGGCATCCTCAAGAAGCTCACAGGCATTGTGATTGGTAAGGATACCTACCACTTCACTGTCTGTCGAAGCCTCCTGTCTGATATTTAAGTTTCCGCTGCTGATAACTGACATACCAAGATTTGTGTAACCACAGGTCTGTGCGGCTGTCGGTGTCTGGGATGCCTCATTTGCCTGTTCTGTCTCCTGTGCAGTATCGCCAGCCTGTGCACCCTGAGCAGATGCAGTAACAACATTGCTGTCGTTTTGCGCTACCGATACGTCAGCTCCATAATAAGTAAGAGCCGATGTAACCCCTGCTGTGAGAAGCTCTGTGGCATCTGCCACATCTGTCAGATTAAGTGCAACACCCGCATTCACTGATCTGTTTTTATTTGCCTCTGCCTTTGTTGTCCTGGCATCCACCGTGCTGCTTGAGCTCATAGATACCGCTCCTATAATAATAGCAAACGCTACAACGCCTGCTGCCTGTCCTAATTTTAACTTGTTTTTCATATAGCCTCCGATTTATGCTATCGATAATCCACGGTCACGAGTATATCATAAATTGTTAAAATGTCAATATTTCTTTGTAACATTTCTGTAATATTTGTTATTTTTTCGTTATTTTGGGCTATTTAGCAAAAAAACAGTCACACTAAAATGTGTGACTGCCTGCATAATTGATTGTAAAATTGATATCTGCGCTCATCTGGCTCTTTAACGCTTCTATTGAATCAAACTTCATCTCAGGTCTTACGAACTTATGAAGCTCTACCATGATATCCTGTCCGTAAACATCCTGCCCAAAATCTATGATATATGTCTCTGCACCGATTGGATTTTTGCCCTCTATAGTAGGCTTGCATCCTATATTAGTTACACCAAGGTACCAGTTGTCCCTGACAAGAACTCTTGACATATACACTCCCTTTGGTGGAAGCAGCTTATCGTGCGGCACTGAAAGGTTGACTGTCGGAATGCCAATAGTCCTGCCCAGTGCTCTGCCATGCACTACTCTTCCTTTTATAAAAAAGGGATATCCCAGCAGTTCATTCGCCTTTTTAATATGTCCTGCCGCAATCTCCTCGCGGATATAGGTACTGCTTATATCCCTGTCTCCATCCTTTATCTTGTCCACCACAATAAGCTCGTATCCAAGCTCTCCTGCCATCGCAGAAAGCAGCCGATGGTCTCCTGCCCTGTTGTGCCCGAAACGGAAATCATCTCCGACAATGATACACTTGACATTAAGACTTTTAACTATCCATCTGACAAACGCATCCGCCTCCATCGTCATCACCTGTGGCACAAACGGACACTCTATCAGATAGTCAATACCTGATTTTTCAAACACATACTCTTTTTCATCGTTTGTGATTATAACCTTTGACTCAACGCCAAGTACCTCCGATTTGGGAGGAATGTCAAACGTAAATATGATGCGCTTGTAGCCATGCAGATTGCTCTGTTCAATTTGCTTTTCCATCAGAAATTCATGTCCTCTGTGAAGCCCGTCAAACTTTCCAAACGAGATGACGGACGGCTCCTTGACATGAAAATCCAGAGTTTTGCTTATATATTCCATAATATCTGTATACTATTCTATTCCATAAAAATCTTAACCGGCTTAAACTCACCGGTCTCATCAAGATACGAATACACCCCGACAAATATGCCCTCATGATTGTATACTCTGTATCTTATATCAGAGTCAGCACTGTTTTTTAAATAATCCGTAAGCACTGCCGGAATTTTATTTCCATTTCTGACAAGCTTATCAGCATCTGAAGCAGTATGCACTGCCGGCAGATTTTCGAATACTCCGTCAACAGGCATCACCATATCAAAGCAGCCTTCATCCACCTTTGACTGAATCTGTGAAAGTGTAAGTGCATGCTCTAAGTCAAAGCCTGCTACCCTTACTCTAAGCAGTGACTTCATGCAGCCATGGCAGCCCAGCCTCTCTCCGATGTCATTGCACAGTGTCCTGATATATGTGCCCTTTGAGCAGTGCACCGTCATCGTAATCTCAGGCAAATCAATGCTTTCAACCTTGATATCAAACACCTCGATATCCCTGGCTTTTCTCTCTATTACCTTGCCCTCTCTGGCAAGCTCATAGAGCTTTTTCCCATTGACCTTTAAAGCCGAGTACATAGGCGGCACCTGCTTTTGCCTGCCAACAAACTGTGATATAACATCATACACCGCCTGCTCAGTCACATTGACCTTAGCCTGATTTAAGACCTGCCCTGTAATATCCTGTGTATCTGTCTCCTGTCCCAAAAGCAGCACAGCTTTATAGACCTTGTCCTTATCTGTCAAAAGGTCACACACTCTGGTTGCCTTTCCAAGGCAGACAGGAAGGACGCCTTGCGCATCAGGATCAAGTGTACCTGTATGACCAATCTTCTTCTGGTGGAATATGCCTCGAAGCTTTGCCACAACGTCAAAGCTTGTATAGCCCTTTTCCTTGTATACATTGATTATTCCATTAACCATCTGCCCAAGAATCTCTCCCTAAATATTATCCTTAATTGCCGTAAGGATTCGGTCTGTTGCCACCTCAAGCGGTCCGTCAATCGTAAATCCGGCGGCCTTTACATGTCCTCCTCCGTCAAATACCGACGCAACCTTTGCCACATCGTAATCACCGTTTACGCGCAGGCTGCCCTTGTAGGTACCATCCTCATTTTCATAGAGAAATACAGCAACCTTTATATCCTTTGTTACGCGCAGCTGATTTACAATACCGTCGAGATGCTTTGGAAGTACGTTGTACTTCTCCATCTCAGCACGCGATACTGCAGACAATATAACATCACCATTCAGATACAAAGCAGCATTCAAAAGTGCCTGCCCCATAATCTTGTTCTGGGCAAATGTCTTTGTATAAAATGTATCATCGATTATCCTTGAATAATCAATGCCCATCTCCATCAGGGAGCCTGCTATATCCATAGTCTTTTTTGAAGTGCATGAATACTGGAACACGCCTGTATCATGCACCATGCCTGTGTAAATACACTCTGCTATCTGTATTGTGATGCGCTCCTTCGGCAGAAGCTCGAACACCAGCTCACAGGTCGAGCTCGCATCCGGAAAGATGTAATTTGCGTCTGCAAAGGCCCCGTTTGTAACATGATGATCTATGCAAAGTGTCCTTTTTGCAGACTCAAAATACTTAGCTGCACTTCCCAGTCTGCCTGTGTCACTGCAGTCACATGCTATGAACAGATCGTATACTGTATCATCCGCATAGCTGCTGTCAATCTCATCTGCTCTTTGCATAAACTTAAAGATGTTTGGGCTTGGCTCTAAATAAAGCCTTGCCTTTATATCAGGATAATAATCCTTTATGTAGTTGTATACAGCAAGTGTTGAGCCGACACAGTCGCCATCCGGTCTCACATGACCGGAAACAGCAACTGATTGTGCATCCTTTAAAATAGAATCAATCTCTGTCATAATCAATCCTCTTTGTTAATCCTCTTTGAGATTTTTTGTTACTTCATCAATCTTTTTAGACATCTCAACACCATACTCTATAGACTGGTCTATGATAAATGTAATGGCAGGTGTATTTCTTAAATTGATGTTCTTTGCGAGAGTTCTGCGTATATATCCCTCCGCTGACTTAAGTCCTGCAAGTGTATCAGCCTGTGATTTCTTGTCACCAAGCACACTGATATAAGCCTTTGCTGTCTTTAAATCAGGTGCCACCTCGACAGCAACAACACTTGTCATGGGATTGATACGCGGATCCTTTATCTCACCGCGTATGATATTTGACAGTTCACGCATTACCTCTTCGTTGATACGAATATTTTTTATGCTGTTCTTTCTCATATAATCCCGCTTTCTTTTTATATTAAACTGTAACTATCCGAATAGTTACATTAATTCATGATAACAAATATATGATTATCTCGGAACCTCTACCATCTTGTAGGCTTCTACAATATCTAATTCCTGAATATCATTAAATCCGTCAAATACAAGACCACACTCATAGCCTGTCTTGACCTCCTTGACGTCATCCTTGAATCTCTTGAGTGAAGCAAGGTCTCCCTCGAATATCTGCTCACCCTCTCTGCTGATTCTGACACGGCAGCCTCTCTCCATAAATCCGTCAAGCACATATGAACCTGCAATGTTTCCAACGCCTGAAGCCTTGAAAATCTGTCTGATTTCCGCATGTCCGATAACCTTCTCCTCAAATACAGGATCAAGCATACCCTTCATGGCAGCAGATACATCCTCGATCGCATTGTAGATGACCTTGTAAAGTCTGATATCTACGCCCTCACGGTCTGCTGTAGCCTTGGCAACAGGATCCGGTCTGACGTTAAAGCCAATGATGATTGCATTTGATGCTGATGCAAGGATAACATCTGACTCGTTGATGGCACCAACGCCGCCATGGATGACCTTGACCACAACCTCCTCATTTGAAAGCTTGACAAGACTCTGCTTAACAGCTTCAACTGAACCCTGTACATCTGCCTTTACGATGATATCAAGCTCCTTCATATTGCCGGACTGAATCTGTGAGAACAGATCATCAAGTGACATCTTTGCCTTTGTATCCTCGATGAGCTTATTCTTCTCCTCTGAAATATATGTGTCAGAGAATGCCTTTGCCTCCTTCTCTGAATCACATGCCACAAATGTCTCTCCTGCTGAAGGCACACTGTTGAGTCCAAGTATCTCTACAGGTGTAGAAGGCTTAGCCTCCTTTACTCTGCGGCCCTTGTCATCAATCATGGCTCTTACCTTACCATAGCTGCTTCCGCATGCGATAGGATCTCCGACATGGAGTGTTCCTTTTTGTACAAGCACTGTGGCAACCGCACCACGGCCTTTATCAAGCTGTGCTTCAATTACGAGACCTCTTGCGTTTCTATCAGGATTAGCCTTGAGCTCGAGCACCTCTGCTGTGAGAAGAATCATCTCAAGGAGATTGTCGATACCCTCCTTAGTATGTGCAGATACAGGACAGAATATTGTGCTTCCACCCCAATCCTCCGGGATAAGCTCATACTCTGAGAGCTCCTGCTTAACCTTGTCGATATTGGCACTTGGCTTATCTATCTTGTTGACTGCAACGATAATCTCAACACCTGCTGCCTTTGCATGGTTTATTGCCTCAACAGTCTGCGGCATTACACCATCATCTGCAGCAACAACAAGGATTGCGATATCAGTAGAGTTTGCACCACGCATACGCATTGCTGTAAATGCCTCATGTCCCGGTGTATCAAGGAATGTGATGTTCTGGCCATTGATTGATACAACAGATGCACCAATGTGCTGTGTAATACCACCTGCCTCACGGTCTGTAACACGTGTCTGTCTGATGGCATCAAGCAGTGATGTCTTACCATGATCTACGTGACCCATTACGCAGACTACAGGTGGACGAGGAACCATCTTGCTCTCATCCTCTTCATCCTCCTTGAGAAGCTCTGCAATCACATCGACTTTCTCCTCTTCCTCACATATGAAATTGAACTCTAAAGCAATCTCCTCAGCAGCTGCAAAATCGACCTCAGAGTTAACTGTTACCATCTCGCCCTTCATGAAAAGCTTCTTTACGATGGCTGAAGGCTGAACCTTCATCTTATCAGCTAAGTCCCTTATTGTAATCTTCTCCGGAAGAGAAATTGTCTTAATCTCGTTCTCATCCTCTTTTGGCTGTGCCTTCGGCTGCTGTGGCTTTTTCTTTCCGCCGTGCTTCTCGAGATTGATGTAATTCTCCTGCTTCTTTCCGAGCTTATCCTGCTTCTGGCTCTGATTGTGATTATGCTTATTCTTTCTATCGTTGCCTCTGTCGCGGCTCTCCTTTCCTCTTACATCATCAGGAGCTGCAACTGCAACTGTTTCTTTTCTGAAACGATTTCTGTCATCACCTCTGCTGCCTGTTCTATCGTTATTTCTGTCATTGCTCCTGCTTCTGTCATTGCTTCTGCTTCTGTCATTGCTTCTGCTTCTGTCATTATTTTTGTCAAAGCTTCTGCCACCCTCTGCAGGACGTCTGGAGTCATTTCTGAAGCCTCTGTTATTGTCTCTATTATTGTCTCTGCTGTTATCTCGGTTATTGTTGTCGCGATTGTTTGTTCTTCTATCGCTGTTTCTGTCCGTATTTCTGCTTCTGTCGGCATTTCTGTCAGTGTTTCTGTTGTTGATTCTGTCGCCATTGTCCTGACGTCTGTCGCTTCTTCTATCAGCGTCAGCCTGACGTGCCGGACGCGAATTGGTTACCTTCATATCTGCATACGGATCCGCTGTACGCTCACTTATAGGGCGCATAGCTCTCTCTCCGACAGGTCTTGGCTTAATAATGCTGTGCTGCTCAGGACGTGATGACTGATTATCGCGTCTTCCATTGCCATTCCTGCGCTGCGAACTGTTATTTCCATTATTTCCGCTGCCGTTTCCACCATTTGTCTTCCTACCCTGCTTACTGTACTGGGCATTGAAAACAGCTGTGATGCTTGCCTTTTTCTTTGGTCTGTCGGCTGCCTTAGCCTCATCCTTTTTAGTTTCTTCCTTCTTAGGTGCATCTTTTTTTACTTCTGTTTTTGCGTACTTCTTTCGTACAATTTGCTGTGCCTCCTCCTCAAGACCGCTCTGCACATTTTTGACAGCAAACTGTGTGCCGTTTAATGTGTCTATGACGTCCTGCGACTTTATATTTAATTCTTTTGCAAGTTCATGAACTCTCATTTTTGCCATATATCTATTTTCCTCCATTATTCAGTTTTATTCGGCTGCAGCTTTTTTATCACTGCATTTGCAAGGTTTTCATCCGTTACTGCAAGGGAAGCGCGAAACTCTTTGCCTATTGCATTCCCTAACCCCACCTTGTCACTATAAAAATAAATCGGAACCTCATAGAAAGCAGTCATATCCGAAAAATGCTTCTTTGTGTTGTCTGATGAATCATCTGCAACTATCACTAAAAATGCCTTTCCTGTCTTTACAGCTTTCTCGGTAGAAAACTCTCCGCTAACCACATTGCCTGACTTTGCTGCTAATCCCAGCATAGAAAGTACTCTATCTGTCAATTTGGTTCATCTCCTTTTCAAGCTCCTCATATACCTGTTCTGATACACTAACACCAAGGGAACGCTCAAGTGCCTTTGTCTTTTTAGCCTTTTTAAAGCATTCAAGGCTCTTACATATATAAGCTCCCCTGCCGTTTTTCTTGCCGGTGTCATCGAGAATTATGTCGCCCTCCGCAGTCTTTACCACGCGAATAAGTGACTTCTTTTCCTTCATCTCCTGACAGCCTACGCATTTGCGCATTGGAATCTTTTTATTTGCCATTACTGCTCATCACCACTATCTGCCGCATCATTTTCTGTACCTGCTGCTTCGTTCTCGTCAGCCTCTGTATCTAAAGCCTCTGTCTGTACATCTGCCTGTTCTGTATCAGCTAATCTCTCGTTCTCAGCAAGCTCATCATCCGAATAATCATAATCGTCATCATAATCATCCTCTTCATAGTCATTCTCATAATCCATGAAGTCCCCTGACTCTCTGGCCTGTGTCTCGCTCTTGATATCAATCTTGAAGCCTGTAAGTCTTGCTGCAAGTCTTGCATTCTGTCCTTCCTTACCGATTGCAAGTGAAAGCTGATAATCCGGAACAACAACCTTTGCTGATTTCTCATCTGCATCTGCGATAACAGAGATAACCTTTGCAGGGCTAAGTGCGTTCTGGATAAGTATTGCCGGATTCTCATCCCATGTGATGATATCGATTTTCTCACCGCGAAGCTCATTTACGATAGCATTTACTCTGGCACCATTCATACCTACACATGCTCCTACAGGGTCTACGTTTGGATCATTTGACCATACTGCAATCTTTGTTCTGCTTCCGGCCTCACGTGAAATAGCCTTTATCTCAACTATGCCCTCTTTAACCTCTGTAACCTCTGACTCGAAAAGTCTCTTCACAAGCTCAGGATGTGTTCTTGAAACAAGAATCTTTGGTCCCTTTGATGTGGACTTAACCTCAAGGATATATACCTTGATACGCTCTGTAGGCTTGAATACCTCACCCTTTATCTGCTCACTCTCAGTCAGAAGTGCATCTGCCTTACCTAAATTGATGCTGACATTCTTTCCGATGTATCTTTGAACAACACCTGTCACAACATCCTTTTCCTTGCTGTTGTACTCGTCAAATATTACCTTTCTCTCCTCCTCGCGGATTTTCTGAAGGATAACATTCTTTGCGTTCTGTGTAGCGATACGTCCGAATTCCTTTGACTTAACCTCAACTCTCACGATATCTCCAAGCTGATAGTTACCGTTTACCTTGTGCGCATCTGCTAAGGAAATCTCCTCAACTGGATCCTCAACCGTATCTACAACCGTCTTCTCCTGGTAGCATGAGAAAGCACATGTCTCAGGATCTATTTCTACCTTTACATTGTCTGATTTACCAAAATGGTTCTTGCAGGCAGTCACAAGAGAGTTCTCAATTGCCTCAAGTAAAGTTTCTTTACTGATGTTTTTCTCCTGCTCTAATATATTTAACGCTTCTAATAACTCATTGCTCATTATTTTTTCCTCCTATTTGTGTTATCGTGCGCTTTAATTAAAAATCCAATGCCTGACGTATAAGCGCAATGTCACTCTTATTGAATGTAGTCTCATTGCCGTCTTCATCGGTTATTGTCACTGTATCTTTATCATAGGCTTTAAGCAGACCATAAAATTCCTTTGATTTGTTGATAGCCCTGTATGTGCGAATCTCTATCTCCTTATTCATATTGCGCACATAGTCCTTTTCCTTCTTGAGAGGTCTTCCAAGCCCCGGCGAGCTGACCTCGAAGGTGTACGAATCAGGAATATAGTCCTCTCTGTCGAGAATCTCATTCATCTGCCTTGCAACCACTTCACAGTCATCAACAGTTATGCCACCCTCCTTATCGATATATGCTCTCAGGTAGTTCATGCCGCCTTCCTTAACATACTCGACATCAACAAGCTCAAAATTCATGCTGTCAAGAATTGGTTGTATAAAATTCTCCGTCTTTGCCTCATATACACTTGCCTTTGACATTTTATCACCTCTCTTTTTTATATTTGTAACTATTCAGAATTGTTCCAAGTGGTTCTGAATAGCTGCCTGATGTTTATAAACGTGAATTGAGAGAGGACTTTTGCCCTCTCTCAATCTAGTCAACGTTGTTATCATAGGTATAATAGCACTATCAGAAAAAAAAATCAAGTTTTTTTAAAAAAGTACTTGCTTTTTTTGAAACTCCATGATAGTATAATACACGGTTCGTTGGTCAAGCGGTTAAGACGCCGCCCTCT
>ENA-OPST01000151-OPST01000151.1-human-gut-metagenome-genome-assembly--contig:-NODE-151-length-25388-cov-2.964315_pt1 | contig 25388 bp, 20 predicted proteins | sample MGYA00241812_ERZ501915 | MGnify/ENA primary metagenome ERZ501915 (study PRJEB25962, sample SAMEA2042453) | human gut metagenome | biome: human gut; feature: human-associated habitat; material: faeces...
GGTAAAATAGTAAGAGGAAACAAAACCAATCATAACGGGGGACGCATATGAACTCAAAGGATAATGAATTAGCCAAACAGCAAACAATAACGTTTTATCAGGAGATGTACAGGACGAAACATCAGTCATCACAGCAAGTACTGTACTCACAGGAGATTTACAGTCATCAGGATCATTTGATATTCAGGGAACCATCAACGGAAATGTAATGTGTAACGGCAAGATTGTTGTTACAGGAACAGTCAACGGCAACACAAATTCATCAGAGTTTTTCGCTGATGTAGCTAAGGTTGAGGGTGAAATTGTTTCAACAGGAACTGTAAAGATAGGTGCAGGATCTGTTATCATCGGCAATATCTCAGCATCTTCAGCAGTTATCGCAGGAGCTGTAAAGGGCGATATAGATGTTCAGGGACCTGTTGTAGTAGATACTTCTGCAGTTATCATGGGTAATATCAAGTCACGTTCAGTACAGATTAACAACGGTGCCGTTATCGAGGGCTTCTGTTCTCAGACATACGCTGATATCGATGTTCAGGGACTTTTCGAGGGTAAATAAATATGAGTAGAATATTATTAAAATTAAGTGGTGAGGCACTTGCAGGTGATAAGCACCACGGCTTTGATGAGGCTACAGTCATTGAGGTTGCAAAACAGGTTAAACAGATTGTTGATAAAGGTACACAGGTAGGTATTGTTATCGGTGGCGGAAACTTCTGGAGAGGCAGAACAAGTGAGACCATCGACCGCACAAAGGCTGACCAGATTGGTATGCTTGCTACAGTTATGAACTGCATTTATGTATCTGAGATTTTCAGATATGTTGGAATGAAGACAGCGGTTCTCACTCCGTTTGAATGTGGCAACATGACAAAGCTTTTCTCTAAGGACAGAGCAAACAAGTATTTTGCACATGATATGGTAGTTTTCTTTGCAGGTGGTACAGGCCATCCTTATTTCTCAACAGATACAGCCACAGTGCTTCGTGCAATTGAGATTGAGGCAGATGGTATTTACCTTGCCAAGGCTATTGACGGAGTATATGACAGTGATCCAAAGACCAATCCTGCTGCAAAGAAGTATGATGAGCTTTCAATCGAAGAGGTTGTTGAGAAGAAGCTCGCAGTAGTTGATCTCACAGCGTCTATCATGTGCCTTGAGAACAAGATGCCTATGTATGTATTCGGACTCAATGAGGAAAACAGCATAGTAAATGCTCTTACAGGCAAATTCAACGGTACAAAGGTTACTGTATAGTAAATTGCATATAATGCATATCAGGAGGATAATATGGATTCAAGATTAAACCCTTTTCAGGATAAAATGGAAAAAACATTAAATAATCTCGAGGAAGAGTATGCAGGCATCCGCGCAGGAAGAGCCAATCCACATATTCTTGACAAGCTTCGTGTAGATTATTATGGCACCCCTTCACCAATTCAGAGTGTAGCCAATGTAAGTGTTCCTGAGCCAAGAATGATTCAGATTCAGCCATGGGAGGCTTCTATGGTTAAGGAGATTGAGAAAGCAATAAACTGCTCTGACATCGGAATTAATCCTACAAACGACGGAAAGCTTATCAGACTTGTTTTCCCTGAGCTTACAGAGGAGAGACGTAAAGATCTTGCAAAGGACATCAAGAAGAAGGGCGAGGAAGCTAAGGTTGCTGTCCGCAATATCAGAAGGGATGCAATCGACAGCATCAAGAAGACCGGCAAAGAGGAAGGCATTTCAGAGGATGAGATTAAAGGCCTCGAGGATGACGCTCAAAAGCTTACCGACAAGTTTGTCGCAAAGGTTGACGCTGCGGTTGATGCAAAATGTAAAGAGATACTTACTGTATAGTATTTATATCACGTATACAAACAAGGGACATGTTATTCGTGTCCCTTATTTGCTTATTCCCGTTTTTACTGTTCACACTTAACTGTGTGACCAGCAAATAAATGATGCGTCATGATTGTAATATATAATATGCATAAATGAAAGGAAATAAAATATGAGTACTCCGGAACATATAGCAATCATTCTGGACGGAAACGGCCGCTGGGCCAAAAGTAAGGGTATGCCAAGAAACTACGGTCATACAGTAGGAGCCAAAAATGTTGAGAATATATGTAAGGCTGCAAACGACCTCGGCGTTAAATATCTGACACTTTATGCCTTTTCCACTGAAAACTGGAACCGCCCTGAGTCTGAAGTCGCTGCACTAATGAAGCTTCTTGAAAGCTATCTTAAAAACTGCATAAAGACTGCCAATAAAAACAATATGCGTGTGCGCGTTATTGGCGAGATAAGCAGGCTTTCAGAAAATTTTCAGGAGAAAATAAGAAACCTTGAAGAAGTTTCATCGGTAAATACGGGTCTTAACCTGACAATTGCAATTAATTACGGAAGCCGAGATGAGATGATACGTGCTGTAAAGCATATGATAGCTGACCATGATGATGGAAAGCTTTCGGCTGACGATATAGATGCAGATACCTTCTCATCATATCTTGATACAAAAGAGCTTCCGGATCCTGATTTACTCATCCGCACAAGTGGTGAGCAGCGCCTGTCAAACTACCTGCTCTGGCAGCTTGCATACGCTGAGTTTTATTTTACAGATGTTCCGTGGCCTGCATTTGATAAAAATGAACTCAAAAAGGCTATAGATGCATATAATAAAAGAGACCGTCGCTTTGGTGGATTAAAAGAAACGAACGACACGGAGGATAAATAATGTTTAAGACAAGACTGCTTAGTGGTATAGTTCTTGTAATTGCCGCTATATTTCTTATAGTAACAGGAAACGAGGTGCTTCTTTTTTCAACACTTCTGATTTCGTGTATAGGTATGTTTGAGCTTTTCAGGGTGTTTAAATTTGAAAAATCGCTCTTATCGGTTGTACCGTATATTGCTTTGATTTTATTTTACATCAACTTAAGGTGGAGCTTCATACCTGATGTAATGATGCTTTTCATGGGCTTTCTTATCGTACTGATGTTCGTGTATGTGCTGTCATACCCGAAATATGATGCAAAGCAGCTCATGGCAGCTTTTTTTGGTATGTTTTATGTAGGAACAATGCTTTCATATGTCTACCAGATACGTACACTCAACAACGGACTTTACCTTGCCTTCTTGGTATTTTTATGCTCTTGGGGCTGTGATACATGTGCCTACTGCGTCGGAGTGCTGATTGGAAAGCACAAAATGGCACCAAAGCTTTCACCAAAGAAGTCTATAGAGGGTGCAGTAGGTGGTGTGCTCGGCAGTGCGCTTCTTACAGCCTTATACTGCTTTATATTCAGAAATCATATGAATATAGACGCCACAGAGATTGCTATACTTGCTGTTATAGCTGCTGTTGCAGGCCTTATTTCAATGGTTGGAGATTTGTGTGCATCAGCCATAAAGCGTAATTATGATATCAAGGATTACGGACATCTGATACCCGGACATGGTGGTATTTTAGACCGCTTTGACAGCATGATTATCACAGCACCAATCATTTATTATCTGGCTAGCTTCTTTTTAAGTTAAAAAGTAACATTTAAGAACCATTGAAAACAAAACGCTAAGGTAACTATTCAGAACCACTGAGAAAAATATAAATCGAGGAATTATCATGAAAAAAATATCAATACTTGGTTCAACCGGCTCTATCGGAACACAGACACTTGATGTGATAAGAGAGCATGGCGATATGCAGGTTATGGCACTTTCCTGTGGCAGAAATCTCTCCCTTATAGAGAAACAGGCAAGGGAATTTAAGCCACAGTTTGTCAGTGTAAGTGATGAAAACGATGCCAAAAAGCTTCGCACAAGCCTTGCGGATACAGACATCGAGATTGGTTATGGCATGGACGGTTTAATTAAATGTGCCACCATTGAGCCATGTGACATAGTTGTAACCGCAATTGTCGGTATGCTTGGAATCCGCCCGACAATTGCCGCAATAAAGGCAAAAAAGACCATTGCACTTGCAAATAAGGAGACTCTCGTTACAGCGGGGCATATCATTATTCCGCTTGCGAAGGAGTATGGTGTGTCCATTCTTCCGGTGGACAGTGAGCACAGTGCCATCTTCCAGTCACTGCAGGGAAATTCTATGAATCCGATTAAAAAAATTCTTCTGACAGCATCCGGAGGTCCGTTCAGAGGCAGAAAGCTCTCTGAGCTTGAAGGTATAAGGGTGGAGGACGCGCTAAAGCATCCTAACTGGTCAATGGGTCAGAAAATCACTATTGATTCATCAACCATGGTCAATAAGGGGCTTGAGGTGATTGAAGCAAAATGGCTTTTTGATGTCGATTTGTCGCAGATTCAGGTTGTAGTGCATCCTCAGAGTGTCATTCACTCGGCTGTTGAGTATGCGGATGGAGCAGTTATAGCACAGCTTGGTACTCCTGATATGCGTATACCTATACAGTATGCACTGTATTATCCAAGCAGACCTGCGCTTTCCGGTGACAGGCTTGATCTCTTTAAGCTTAAGGATCTGACCTTTGAGGCACCGGATCTTGATACCTTTAAAGGGCTTGCTCTCGCCATGAAGGCTGCAAGGGCAGGAGGTAATATTCCTACGGCCTTCAATGCTGCAAACGAGAGAGCAGTGGCGCTGTTTTTGAATAAAAAGATTAAATATCTGGAAATAATCGATATAATCGAGGCATGTATGGAGAATGCATCATTTATTGAAAATCCTTCAGTGGATGAGATACTTGATACAGAGCAGTGCGCATATGACTATATCAGTAAAAGGTGGTAATTTTGAACATTATTAGTATTATTATTGCAATCATATTATTCAGCATCATAGTAATTTTTCACGAGCTCGGACATTTCTGGCTTGCTAAAGCAAATGGCATAAAGGTCAATGAATTTTGTCTGGGACTTGGACCGACTCTTTTTGGAGTGCAGCGTGGAGAGACCAAATACTCCATAAAGATGCTTCCGTTTGGTGGAGCATGTATCATGGAGGGAGAAGATGAAAGCTCAGGTGATGACAGGGCATTCAACAACAAATCCGTGTGGGCGCGCATAAGCGTTGTTTTCGCGGGACCGTTTTTTAATTTTATCATGGCATTTATTTTTGCTCTCATTATTATCTGCTCTGTAGGCTATGACAGTCCGAAGCTTGCCGGTGTTATTGAGGGCTATGCGGCTGAGGAGGCCGGTATCAAGGCCGGTGATGAGATTGTAAAGCTGAACAATACGAATATACACTTTTACCGCGAGATAAGCCTCTACTCGATGCTTCACGAAGGTGAAACAGTTGATGTGACCTACCTTAGGGATGGCAAAAAGCATACCACCACATTGAAACCTAAATATGACGAGACAACAAAGAGGTATCTGTACGGCTTTAACGTGTCGGGAGAGCGTACAAAGCCCGGCTTTGGAAAGGCGCTGCTTTATAGCTGCTACGAGGTGAAATACAACATCTATACAACAATAGAGGGGCTTAAAATGCTCTGTACCGGGGCTGCATCTGTAAATAACTTAAGCGGACCTGTAGGCATTGTAAAGAACATGGGAGACACCTATGAGCAGGCAGTTTCGATGTCAGGAATATGGCTTGGTATACTAAATATGCTAAACTGGGGCGTGCTGATTTCTGCAAACCTCGGTGTGATGAACCTGCTGCCACTGCCGGCACTTGATGGTGGCAGACTTGTATTTTTGATAGTTGAAGCCATAAGAAGAAAGAGAGTAGACCCTGAGAAGGAGGGCTATGTGCATCTCGTTGGCATAGTGCTTTTACTTCTTCTGATGGTTGTTGTCATGTTCAATGATATCAGAAAACTAATAGTCTGATTTTATAACAGATTGGAGATATACACATGGAGACAAAAATAGTAAAAATCGGAAATAAAGTAATCGGTGGAGGTAATCCGATTCTCATACAGTCAATGACAAATACAAAGACTGAGAATGTGGCTGACACAGTTGCACAGATAAACGCACTGACAGACTTAGGCTGTGATATAATCCGATGTGCTGTGCCTACGATAGAGGCTGCAAAGGCACTTAAGGATATTAAGAAACAAATCAGCATACCGCTTGTTGCGGATATACACTTTGATTACAAACTTGCAATAGCTGCGATTGAAAACGGAGCCGACAAAATCCGAATCAATCCCGGCAACATAGGAAGCGCTGAAAGGGTAAAGGCTGTGGTAGATGTAGCAAAGGAGAGAAATATCCCTATCCGCGTCGGTGTAAACAGTGGCTCTCTTGAAAAAGACCTGGTAGAGAAATATCATGGTGTGACAGCAGAGGGACTTGTGGAGAGCGCTCTGGACAAGGTAAAGCTCATAGAAGATATGGGGTATGACAATCTTGTCATAAGCATCAAATCATCAGATGTCATGATGTGTGTTAAAGCACATGAGCTTATTTCAGATAAAACCAATCATCCGCTCCATGTGGGTATCACAGAGGCAGGCACAATAATAAGCGGCAATATAAAGTCTGCTATCGGACTTGGACTGATACTAAACCAGGGCATCGGTGATACAATACGTGTATCTCTCACTGGAAGCCCTCTCGAGGAAATAAAGTCTGCCAAGCTCATTTTAAGAACTCTTGGTCTTAGAAAGGGTGGCATAGAAGTTGTTTCATGTCCTACCTGCGGCCGCACACAGATAGATCTTATCGGGCTTGCAAATCAGGTGGAGACAATGGTTTCAGGATATGACCTTGACATAAAGGTTGCTGTCATGGGCTGTGTGGTAAACGGACCGGGTGAAGCAAAGGAAGCAGATCTTGGCGTGGCCGGAGGAATCGGCGAGGGTCTTATCATAAAGCATGGTGAGGTATTTAAAAAGGTGCCTGAGAGCGAGCTTTTGGGCGCATTGAAATATGAGCTTGACCATTGGGGTGAATAATTTTGACAAAGACATTTAAGGAAGTTTTCCCTACACTTAAGCTGGATAAGGATATGGAGAATCTGCTGGAAACTGCAGATGTCACCAGAATTTCTGTAAACCATGCAAGAGATTTTTACAAAATATATGTAAAAGCAAAACGCCTTATTTTCAAAAAAAATATCTGGAAGCTTGAGGAAAGCATAAAAAAACAGATATTTAAAAGTAAAGATATCACAGTAAAAATTATAGAGTCTTACGAGTTGTCTTCGCAGTACACACCGAAGACTCTTTTTGATGTCTATTTTGACAGTATTCTTGACGAAATAAACAGTCACAGTGTGCTTTTGTACAATCTGCTGCGCACCTCAAAGTGGAGCTTTACCGACGATACACATGTCACAGTCACACTTGAGGAGACAATAATCGCAAAGACCAGAGGCAATTCGGTCATAGAATTTCTTGAGAAGGTGTTCTGCGAGCGCTGTGGGATGGATTTTATCGTTAATCTGCAGTACGAAAAACCAAAAATCAGCAAATACCGTCAGAATGCTGACAAGCAGATTGAGCAGGAGGTGCAAAATATTGTTGCCCGCACTAAATTTGCCATGGCAAAAGATGACGGTGATGAAGAAGCTAAGGTGGCTGTCGATGATGGTGCAATGTTTGTAGGAGGCAGTGAGAATGCATCCGGTACAATAAATGATAGTAAAACTGAGGCAACTAAAGTTTCAAACAGGAAAAAAGAGGCAAAAACAGACTCTGACAGCAATTCAAGGAGTAATTCGGCCGGCACTGATAAAAAGCCTGAGAAGAAATTTGAAAAGAAATTTGAGAAGAAGTTCGAGCGCAAGGGAGATTTCAGGCGCAAATATGACAATGACCCTGATATCGTGTACGGAAGAAGCTTTGATGATGAAGAGATGTCCATTGAAAAGATTGACGGTCCTATCGGTGAGGTTACAATAAAGGGCAAGATTCTTACGGTTGAATCCCGCGAAATCAGAAACGAAAAGACCATCATTATGTTTGCGGTCACTGATTTCACAGACACCATCATGCTCAAGCTCTTTGTCAGAAATGATGACGTAGCAGATATTCTTGCATATATTGCCCCAGGCAATTTTGTTAAGGCAAAGGGAGTTGTGACTGTAGATAAATATGACAGTGATTTGTCAATAAGCTCAATAGTCGGACTTAAAAAAATACCTGACTTTACCTCAAAGAGAGAGGATACTGCTGCCGAAAAACGTGTTGAGCTTCACTGTCACACCAAGATGAGTGACATGGATGGCGTGTCTGACGTAAAGGATATTGTGAAGTGTGCCATGCGCTGGGGGCACAAGGCCATTGCTATTACAGACCACGGTGATGTGCAGGCATTCCCTGATGCTAACCATACTGTGGATGATAAATTCAAGGTCATTTACGGTGTGGAAGCATATCTGGTCGATGATACAAAGGATATTGTGGAGAATGCAGCCGGTCAGTCGCTGGATGACAAGTACGTGGTATTTGATATAGAGACAACAGGCTTTTCTCCGGAAAAGAATAAAATCATAGAAATAGGTGCGGTGAAGGTCATCGGTGGCGAAATTGTAGACCGCTATTCAACATTTATAAACCCTGAGGTACCTATTCCGTTCAGGATTGAGGAGCTCACCTCGATAAGGGATGACATGGTTATCACATCGCCAACAGTGGATGTCATACTGCCACAGTTTATGGAGTTTTGCAAGGACTGCATCATGGTCGCCCACAACGCTGACTTTGATATGAGCTTTATAAAGCGAAACTGCGCGCTGCTTGGCATGGAGTGTAATCCTACTATAGTGGACACGGTGGCTCTTGCGAGAGTACTTCTGCCACAGCTAAACAGATTTAAGCTGGATACAGTGGCCAAGGCTCTAAACATCTCGCTTGACCATCATCACAGAGCGGTGGATGATGCCGCATGTACCGCAGAGATATTTGTCAAATTCATAGAAAAGCTAAAAGACAGGGGCATATCAAGCTTAGATGAGGTAAATGCTCTGGCAAAATCATCTGTTGAGATGATAAGGAAGATGCCTACATACCATGCCATCATTCTTGCAACCTGTGACCAGGGGCGTACCAATCTCTACAGGCTTATCTCACTGTCACACATCAAGTATTATAATAAGAGACCGAGAATACCAAAATCAGAGTTTAACAAGTATCGTGATGGGCTTTTAATAGGCTCAGCCTGTGAGGCAGGAGAGCTTTACAGGGCTATTTTAAACGGAAGACCACAGGAGGAAATCACAAGACTTGTGAATTTCTATGATTACCTGGAGATACAGCCTCTTGGCAACAACGCATTTATGATACGTGACGAGGATTCCGATATTGCTTCAAACGATGACCTTATCGATATAAATAAGCGAATCGTAAAGCTTGGAGAGGAATTTGGAAAGCTGGTTGTTGCAACCTGTGACGTACATTTCTTAAATCCCGAGGACGAGGTATACCGTCGTATTATCATGGCCGGTAAGGGCTTTAAGGATGCAGATGAGCAGGCTCCGCTTTACTTAAGGACCACAGAGGAAATGCTAAAGGAGTTTGAATATCTCGGAAGCAAAAAGGCTGAGGAGGTAGTCATCACCAATACCAATAAGATAGCAGACATGTGTGAGCGTATCTCACCGGTCAGACCTGATAAATGTCCGCCGGTTATCGAAAACTCTGACGGCATGCTTCGTGAAATCTGCTATAACAAGGCAAACAGGATGTACGGAGATCCGCTGCCGCCTATAGTTAAGGAAAGGCTTGATAGAGAGCTTAACTCCATTATTTCAAACGGCTATGCCGTAATGTACATCATCGCACAGAAGCTTGTGTGGAAATCAAATGAGGATGGCTATCTGGTTGGCTCGCGAGGCTCCGTAGGAAGCTCGTTTGTTGCAACCATGTCAGGTATCACAGAGGTTAATCCGCTGCATGCTCACTATTTGTGTACACACTGCAAATACAGTGATTTTGATTCACCAGAGGTACAGGCATTTTCAGGCCGTGGTGGCTGTGATATGCCGGATAAGCTCTGTCCAAAGTGCGGCAGACCGTTAAGCAAGGAGGGCTTTGATATTCCGTTTGAAACCTTCCTCGGTTTCAAGGGAAACAAGGAGCCGGATATCGATCTGAACTTCTCCGGTGAGTACCAGTCAAAGGCACACAAATATACCGAGGTTATTTTCGGAGAGGGCCAGACCTTTAAAGCCGGAACCATAGGTACACTTGCTGACAAGACCGCATTTGGATACATTAAAAACTATTATGAGGAGCGCGGTGTCAGAAAGCGAAACTGCGAGATAGACAGGATAGTGCAGGGCTGCGTTGGTGTTCGACGTACTACGGGACAGCATCCGGGTGGTATAGTTGTGCTGCCGATGGGTGAGGAGATTAATACCTTTACTCCTGTACAGCATCCTGCGAATGATATGACCGTTGACATCACGACAACGCATTTTGACTACCATTCAATCGACCACAACCTGTTAAAGCTCGATATACTTGGACACGATGATCCTACCATGATTCGTATGCTGCAGGATCTGACAGGTGTTGACCCAACAAAGATTCCGCTTGACGACAAGGCTGTCATGTCACTGTTTCAGAACACCTCCGCTTTGGGCATAGAGCCTGAGGATATCGATGGATGTCCGCTTGGGGCTTTAGGTATACCGGAGTTTGGTACCGATTTTGCCATGGGCATGCTCCTTGATACAAAGCCAAAGGAGTTTTCTGACCTCATTCGTATCGCCGGATTATCACACGGTACCGACGTATGGCTTGGCAATGCACAGACTCTTATTGAGGAAGGCACAGCTACCATTTCAACCTGTATCTGTACCAGAGATGATATTATGACATATCTGATTTCCATGGGACTTGAATCTGAGGAAGCCTTCAACATCATGGAGAAAGTGCGAAAGGGCATTATTGCCAAGGGCAAATGCCCTCAGTGGCCACAGTGGAAGGAGGATATGAAGGCACACGGTGTACCTGACTGGTATATCTGGTCATGCGAGAAAATCAAGTACATGTTCCCTAAGGCCCATGCTGCGGCATACGTTATGATGGCATGGAGAATCGCCTACTGTAAGGTTTTCTATCCGCTTGCATACTACGCAGCATACTTTTCAATCCGTGCCACAGGCTTTTCATATGAGCTTATGTGTCAGGGAAAGGACCGACTCGAAAACTACATGAAGGACTATAAGAAAAGAAAAGACACGCTGTCAAACAAGGAGCAGGATGTATTTAAGGACATGCGTATCGTACAGGAGATGTATGCCAGAGGCTTTGATTTCATGCCTCTTGATATATACAGGGCTCACCCTAACCGTTTCCAGATAATTGACGGTAAGCTCATGCCGGCCATAAACAGTATTGACGGACTAGGCGACAATGCCGCTATTTATATTTCGGAAGCGGCAAAGGACGGACCATTCCTCTCAAAGGACGATTTCAGGGAGAGAACTCATGTATCGCGAACAGCCGTAGACCTCATGTCAGATTTGGGACTGCTTGGTTCACTGCCGGAATCAAACCAGCTTTCACTTTTCGATTTCGGAGCATAATCCGGCAGTTTAGCATAAAACATATACTATAACAATAATAAAAATCCACTACTCATTGACAGACTAATAAATCTGTAAATAGGGTAGTGGATTTTGTGTATAATATGTATTGATTTTAAATATTAAATCTTATTTTAATTTTCTTCAATAAAATCTATCTGATACTCATCCATGTACTTGATACGTGCAAGTGAGTAAACCTCATAGCCCTGCTCGTTGATCTTTCTTCTGCCAGGCTGGAATGACTTCTCAATAAGGATTCCTATACCGGCAACTGTAGCGTGAGCCATGCGAAGAAGTCTGATGGCACCTGTAGCAGCCTCTCCGTCAGCCATGAAATCATCAATCAAAAGAATATTGTCATCCTCTGAGATAACATCGCGTGAGAGCGTAAGCTCATAGCTCTTCTCTGTTGTAAATGAAGTAACCTGTGTCTGATATAAATCATTATGTAATGTCTTTGAAGGCTGCTTCTTTAAAATAACAAGCGGTACATTCATCTTGGCTGCTGCCATAAGTGCCGGAGCAATTCCTGAGCTCTCTATTGTGACAACCTTTGTGATTCCCTTACCGGCAAAGTGATTTGCGAAATCCTCACCGATGTGCTCCATAAGCACTGGATCCACCTGATGGTTGATAAATTTGTTGACCTTTAAGATATTTGTGCCAATAACCTGGCCATCCTTGAGAATTCGATCTTGCAGTTCTTTCATTTTGTTCACCTCATAAAAAATAAATTGTTATTATTATAGCACTATTCTTCGACAATATCACTATAAATTTTAGAATAAATTTCTTCAACCATATGATCGAGGAAGCTTTCCTCAAGCAGGCTGTATTTTTCAGTAATGACTGATGTGATAAGCTCAGCTCTTTTGTAGTATAAATCCCCCGAGCAGGCATCTCCTTTTTCACCCGATGACGCTAAAGTCATAAGTTCGTCCCTATGAGTGACGGTCACGTATTCCATGATTTCCTTTTCGAGGGAATTATTCCGGTCAATTTTTTTTGAAATATCCTTAAGCTCCATAAATGACTTCATTCCTATGATAAAAAATATCAAGAAAACAAGCCCCATTACGATAGAAACCATGAGCTTGTTTACCGAGTCTAAAGCGGCAAGCTTTATAACTCCTGTATCAAGCATCACAATAGCAATAAGCCCTATCGCACCGACTGCGGTGAAGCACTGTCCGGTTGCTTTTGTATCCTCGTATCGTTTTTGTTCATCAACGTATATTTTCATACGGCCTCCATATTGTTTAATTATAGTTATATGTTATAATGAAACGATGAAAATTACAATATTATGTGTAGGAAAAGTTAAAGAAAAATTTTACAGAGATGCGATTGCTGAGTACTCAAAGCGCTTAAGCCGTTACTGTAAGCTTGAAATCACTGAGGTTTCCGATGAAAAAACAAGCGAACAGGCTACACAGACAGAGATAGACATCGTAAAAAATAAAGAAGGTGAGAGGCTTCTTAAAAATATAAAAGACGATGCATATGTATTTTGTCTGGCGATAGATGGAAAACAGCTTGATTCGGTTGAGCTGTCACATAAGATGGATAAGCTTATGACAGGCGGCAAAAGTCATCTTGTTTTTGTAATAGGAGGCTCTCTGGGGCTGTCCGATGATGTATTGAAGTGTGCTGACTATAAGCTTTCATTTTCTAAAATGACATTCCCCCACCAGCTCATGCGCGTAATTTTACTGGAGCAGATTTACAGGTCGTTTCGCATCAGCAATAATGAGCCGTACCACAAATAACCGGCATAATTCAGCCTAAATAAACATATGTTAATATATGAAGATGCAAAAAGTAACTGATTCGTTCGAGCTTCCAAAGGACATAGTGCTAGGGCTTCCAATTGTAACAGCATATGGTTATAATGAGTTGACTATAGAAAACCACAAGGGTATTCTGTCATTTTCGGACAAGGCCGTAACTGTAAGGGCAGCAGACAGTACCATAAAAATATCCGGCAGCCGCCTTGAAATAAAGGAATTTACAAAGGATTTAATAATAATTGCCGGTCATTTAAAGGGTGTTATATATGAGTATTAAAGCTTATGCAACAGTAAGGCTAACAGGCTGCAATATCAGGCGCTTCATAAATCTGTGCACGGCAAACCATATAAAAATATGGAACCTTAAATATGTAAGTCCAAAGGAATATGAGGCCTGCTGCAGTACAGAAGATATTTTTCTAATGAAGCCGCACCTGAAAAAGACGCATACAAGGCTTCTCGTGGTAAAAAGACAGGGATACTTTGCGATAAGAGCATTTCTATATAAAATACGTATTATTACGGCTGCAATTACCGGCGTTTTTTGTATACATGCACTCATCTGCACAAGAATCTGGCACATTGTGCCTGAAGGAAACCGTTTCACGTACGATGAGTCGGTCATCTCCTTTATGGAGAGTGAAAATGTAACAATAGGCAGCCACAAGAGAGCAGATTACAGCCTCCTTGAAAAGAAACTTGAGGAAAAATATCCCGATATCACGTGGTGCAGTATATACATAGAAAAAAATACCATGAAAATTGATATATCAGAGGGAATAAATTATAGGTAAATTATGACAAATTTTATTTTTATGTTATAATGGAAAATATTTTGATTGAAAGGCACATGAGCTAATGAGTTTAAATGAAGTATCTATAAAAATACCGGGCGAATATATACCAAACGTCTTTGGGCAGTTTGATGCATTCGCCAAGAAAATAGAGCGCACACTGCACGTAACGCTTGTCTTAAGAGATGATTCCTTAAAGATTATCGGAGCGCATGGGAATATTGATGGGGCAAAAGAGGTGTTAGAGCAGCTCATTGCGCTGGCTGAGAGAGGCAACGTCATTACAGAGCAGAACGTAAACTACGCACTTGCACTTTTAGAGGAGCATAGAGGCAGTGAGATTGTTGAGATTGACAAGGATATCATTTGTCACACAATAAATGGAAAGCCTGTAAAGCCAAAAACCATAGGCCAGAAGGAATATGTCGATGCAATCAGGAAAAAGATGATTGTGTTTGGCATGGGTCCTGCCGGAACAGGAAAGACCTATCTTGCCATGGCAATGGCTATAACAGCTTTTAAAAATGAGCAGGTGGGCCGTATTATCCTGACACGTCCTGCGATTGAAGCAGGCGAGAAGCTTGGCTTTCTGCCGGGAGATCTGCAGAGCAAGATTGACCCATATTTGAGACCGTTGTACGATGCTCTTTATCAGATAATGGGAGCTGAGAGCTTCCAGCGCAACATGGAAAAGGGCCTTATTGAGGTGGCTCCTCTTGCGTACATGAGAGGCCGTACACTTGACAATGCATTTATCATACTTGATGAGGCACAGAATACAACTCCTGCACAGATGAAGATGTTTCTTACACGAATCGGCTTTGGCTCAAAGGTTGTCGTGACAGGTGATGCGACACAAAAAGATCTTGCACCGGGAGCAAAATCAGGGCTTGATGTGGCACTTAGGGTGCTTAAAAACATAGATGATATAGGCATATGCAATCTGACAAGCAAGGATGTCGTGCGTCATCCGCTTGTACAAAAAATTGTTCAGGCTTATGATGATTATGAAAATAAGCAGACTGCAAAGACTGCAAGAAAGCAGAGGAAGAGCAATAAATGAGCTGTCAAGCTCAGGAATGTATGATGAATCAGGGCTTTCCATGAATCACTTTTTAAAAATACGAGACTATCTTACAAAGGAGGAGCTGCTTAAATGAGTTTTTTTATCGAAAAAGAAGTAGAATGCAATTTTAATTTTGATTATGAAAAGGTCGCAGAAGCTGTTGTTTCTGCTTCACTTGAGCACGAAAGCTTTCCGTATGAGGCGGAGGTTAATTTGACACTGACAGACAATGAAGGGATACATGCCATCAATAAGGAGTACAGACAGATAGACAGGCCTACAGATGTACTGTCTTTTCCGATGCTTTCATATGAAACACCCGGAGATTTTTCTTTCCTTTCAGATGAAAATGAGGATGATTTCAATCCTGATACAGGAGAGGTCATGCTAGGTGACATTATCATATCCGTCGACAAAGTAAAGGAGCAGGCCATAGAATACGGACACAGCGAAAAAAGAGAGTTTGCCTTTCTGATTACACACAGCATGCTTCATCTGTTCGGATATGACCACATGGAGGCTGATGAGGCTGCCGTAATGGAAGAGCACCAGAGAAAAATACTTGACGCTTTAGGTATAACACGCTAATATTTAAGCTGGTTATCAATTGAAACAGAGGATTTTATAAATGTCTAAAAAAAACAATGGGGCAAGTAATGCCTTAGTACAGGGCTCCATACTTGCCGTAGCATCTATCATAAGCAGAATAATAGGACTCATATATCGTATACCGATGCAGCGTATATTGGGCGATATCGGAATCGGCTATTATTCCACAGCTTTTGAAATATATAATGTCATGCTGATTATATCATCATACAGCTTACCACTTGCCGTATCAAAGATGGTTTCAGCCCAGATGGCAAAAAAGAGGCGGACTGCGACGTATCAGATACTGAAGTGTGCTCTGCTTTTTGCAACCATCAGTGGCACAACGGTTGCACTCATACTGTTTTTCGGTGGCAATTTTTTTGCGACGACGCTTCTTAACACACCATACAGTATTTTTGCCTTAAGAGTACTGGCTCCGGGGCTTTTGGTAGTTGCAGTGCTTGGCGTCATCAGAGGCTTTTTCCAGGGACTGGGTACTATGATGCCGAGTGCCGTCTCACAGATAATAGAGCAGATAGTAAATGCCATAGTCAGTGTATGGGCTGCATATGTGCTATACCGTACAGGTACAAGGATTGGCGCAGTGCTTGGTGACAAGGAGCACTATGCCGCTGCCTACGGTGCAGCAGGTGGTACACTTGGAACAGTGCTTGGCTCTGTAGCGGCTCTTTTATTTGTGGTATTTATCTTTGCCATCTATATGAAGGTGTTCAAGAGACAGATGAAAAGAGAACGAAATGTCAGGGTGAGCTCATTTGGCTACACAATGAAGATTCTTGTAATTACGGTTATTCCGGTGCTTTTAAGTACTACTATATATAATATCAGTGGTATTATCGACCAGGGTATTTTCAAGCAGGTTGCACTGCTTCAGGGATACACTCAGAATGATATAGACGTATGGTGGGGTGTATACACCGGAAAGTACAAGCTTTTAATCAATGTGCCTATATCCATAGCATCAGCTATGGCAGCATCCTTTGTGCCGGTGCTTACAGGCGCATATCACAGGGACGATATGGAGGCAGTGAGAGGACAGATTAATCTTTCCACACGCTTTATCATGGTTGTCGCATTCCCATGTGCAGTAGGACTTGCCGTATTTGGGCTGCCGATATTTAATATACTGTTCTCAAGCACCCGTGCAACAAATGCTGAGGCATCACTTATGATGTATGTCGGTGCGGTTGCGGTAGTATTTTACTCGCTTTCCACTCTGTCCAACGGACTGCTGCAGGGAATTGACAGGCTCAAGGTTCCTGTAATCAACGCTGCGATATCCATTGTAGCGCATGTCATAGTACTCATACTGCTTATGCTCATATTCAGGCTCAATATACATGCAGTTGTGCTTGCCAATACGTTTTTTGCATTGCTCATGTGCTTTATGAACAGCATGGCTTTAAAGAAGTACAGCGGCTTTAAGCAGGAAATAAAAAAGACCTTTATCATACCGGCCATAAGCTCGCTCATAATGGGAGTTATTTCGTATATAATATACTTTATACTTTACAAGGCCTGTCATATTGAGATTATCGCCTTCATTCTTGCTGCAATCATTGCGGTTATCTCATATGCAGTGGCGCTGCTTTTACTCAAGGGACTGACTGAGGATGAGCTTAGACATTTTCCAAAGGGCACACTTATCATAAAAGTGGCAAAAAAATGTCATTTATTATAAAATGATATGATGATACCTTTTGACCCTTTAATCATAAAATTGAATAAATAACAAAAATTTACAGATACTGATTTTGAGGTGATAATATGAAAAGCAAAATCAGTATCTGTTTTTTAACTATTGTTGTAATTCTTCTTGCACTTGTTATGATAGAAAAAATCAATACGCAAAGAGCTGCAGACAAGGCTGCGATAATTGCACAAAGCAATGAAAATGATAAAGAAGAAAAAAATGAAAAAGAAAGCCTTCTGACATCAAATGAGGCTAAGAATGCAAAATACTGCATCAAAAATGACTCCGGAATGCTGTCTGTATACAACGGCACTGCAAGTGAAAAATACTTTGACACAGGCGTGTATTTTGAAGAACTGCCCGATGAAGCAAAAAATAAGGTTACAAATGGACTCTACTTTTTTAACGAAACTGATTTGTACGATTTTCTTGAAAGCTATTCAAGTTAATGTTAAAATAAATCAGTTAGGGGAAAGAATATGTACGATGTAATTATAATAGGTGCCGGTGCATCCGGGCTGATGGCGGCAGCAACTGCTGCATCAAAGGGAGCACGCGTGGCACTTTTAGAGCACAAGGATGATATAGGAAAGAAAATACTTGCAACAGGAAACGGCAGATGTAATTTCACAAACACTGATATGTCTGTAAATAAGTTTCACGGCAGTAAAGCGCTGATTAAAAATGGGTTGTCGCAATTTAATTATGCAGACACAATACGTTTTTTTAAAGAACTTGGAATACCTGCATATGACAATGCAGGCTACATTTATCCAAATTCAAGGCAGGCTGCATCTGTTGTGGCAGCCTTTCGCATGGAGCTTATGAGGCTTCATGTGGATGTGAAAACAGGCATAAGTATTACAGAAATTAAGACTGCAGGGATTACGACTAAAAACACAAAGTCTGCTGCTAATCCGGCAACTAATAAGAAGACAGATGACCGGACCGGTTACTGCATCCAAACAGACAATGGCAGCTTTAAGTCCAAAAAGCTTATCATAGCGTGTGGCCTTACGGCTTCCCCGAAGCTTGGAAGTGACGGAAGCCTGTTTCGACAGATAGAAGCTCTCGGCCATCATATCCAAAAGCCATTACCCGCGCTTTGCGGCTTTAGCTGTGATGGCCTAAATTTCAAAAAAATCACAGGTGTCAGGTGCGATGCCACTGTCGCTTCCGTGATAGACGGTCAAATGACAGAGCAAAATACAGGGGAGCTTCAGTTAGCTGACTATGGCATCTCAGGCATCCCGGTTTTTCAGATTTCAAGTCTTATGTCAAGAGCCCTCGATAAAGGTCAAAGGGTCGAGGTGATAATTGACTTTTTGCCGGCTTTTAGTGATGATGAGCTTAATGGGTACATAAAGGACAGAAGCATTACAACGACAGACAAACGCTCGTTAAATGAGATGCTTAACGGACTTTTAAACAATAAGCTTCTTCTTGAGCTGATACACAAATCAGGTGTATCTCCAGACAAAAAGGGAAGGCTGTTGACAGATGATGATTGTAAAAGTCTCACCCGCTCAATAAAGCATACAGCCGTTTCGGTAAAAAAGCCAAGAGGAGCCGAATTTGCACAGGTGTGTGCAGGCGGCATATATACAAAGGAAATAGATGTACGTACATTGGAGTCCAAAATCCATCCGGGGCTTTACTTTTGCGGCGAGCTGCTTGATGTGGACGGCATATGCGGTGGCTACAATCTGCAGTGGGCATGGACAAGTGGATATATAGCAGGAGAAATGCAGTAAATGATTAAAATTAACCAGATAAAGCTCCCCGTCACGCACAGTGATGAGGCATTAAAAAAGAAAATAATAAAAATGCTTAAGCTCAATGCCAAGACAGGCTTTACATACCGGATATTAAAGAAATCACTTGACGCGCGTAAAAAGCCTGAGCTGTTCTATACATATTCAGTTGCTGTAGAGATAGAGGATACAAAGAATAGCGAAGAAGCAATTGTAAAAAGAGCAGCCAGCTCATCTGTGCTTATATATAAAGAAAAAGAGTACCGGATACCTGCGCACGGAAATATATCGCTTGACAGGCGCCCTGTTATTGCAGGGGCAGGACCTGCAGGGCTGTTTTGTGCATATATATTGGCAGAGGCAGGTTTTTGCCCGATAGTTATCGAGCGTGGCAGCCGGGTTGAGAAAAGAACCTGCGATGTACAAAAATTCTGGGAGAGTGGCATACTTAATCCCAAAAGCAATGTACAGTTTGGTGAGGGCGGTGCCGGAACCTTTTCAGACGGCAAGCTGAATACATCCGTAAAGGATCCTTCGGGCAGAAATCGTCTTGTGCTTGAGACATTTGTGCGCTTTGGGGCAGATCCGTCCATACTTTATGACAACAAGCCACATATTGGTACTGATGTGCTTTCAGAAGTAATTGTCAACATGCGTGAATTTTTAGTTGACAAAGGGGTTACATTTGTATTTGACACCTGTGTAAATAATCTTGACATAGTTTCCCAAAAGCTATTAAGTGTTTACACGGATTCTGACAGTAACAGTAATAGTGAGATAAAGACAGATGTATGCGTTCTGGCACTCGGACACAGCGCCAGAGATACATTTGATATGCTTTACAACAAAGGCTTTGATATGGAATGCAAGAGCTTTGCCGTCGGCTTTCGCGTGGAACATCCGCAGCGCATGATAGATGAATCACAGTATGGTATTCAAAAGAAAATTATACTTCCGCCAAGCCCATACAAGGTCACATCCAATTTTCCGAATGGCAGAGGAGTCTATTCATTCTGCATGTGTCCGGGAGGATATGTGGTCAACTCATCGTCAACCGAAAATCACACGGTGGTTAACGGCATGAGCTATCACGACAGAAACAGCAAAAATGCGAACAGTGCCATCATAGTATCTGTTTCGCCGAAGGATTTCGGAGCAGATGATGCCCTCGCCGGAGTGAGATTTCAGGAAAAGCTTGAAACAGAAAATTATAAGCGAGGCAATGGTTTAATACCACAGCAGCTTTTCGGTGACTTCTGTGATGACAGATTAACAACAGCATACGGTGATTTTGGCTCCTGTACAAAGGGAAACACCGTCTTTGCAAAGCTGAATGGACTGATGAACGCTGACATGGAGCAGTCGTTCAAGCTTGGAATGGAACATTTTGGCCATCTGATACATGGCTTTGACAGAAAAGATGCTATTTTGTCCGGTATGGAGACACGCACATCTTCTCCGCTTCGCATAAAAAGAGATGAATCCTTTGAGAGCAACATCTCGGGTGTATACCCTTGCGGTGAAGGCGCAGGCTATGCAGGAGGCATTACATCTGCGGCAATCGACGGCATAAAGGTCGCAGAAGCAATTATTAAAAAATATAGGCCGGATTTTAAATAATATTTATAGACATGAATAATATTTATACACGTAAAGAGAGGAAATATTCGTGGCAGAAGTATCACCAATGATGCAGCATTATCTGCAGACAAAAGAACAATATAAGGATTGTATTTTATTTTATCGCTTAGGAGACTTCTATGAGATGTTTTTTGACGATGCGATAATGGTTTCAAAGGAGCTTGAGCTCACACTCACAGGCAAAAACTGCGGACTTGAAGAAAGAGCTCCTATGTGTGGAGTACCGTTTCACGCGGCAGACTCATATATCAACAGACTCGTATCAAACGGTCACAAGGTAGCTATCTGTGAACAGATGGAAGATCCAAAGCAGGCAAAGGGAATCGTAAAGCGAGAGGTAATCCGTGTTGTGACACCTGGCACAAACACTGATATGGCTTCTTTAGATGAGGCAAAAAACAATTACATAATGTCGATTGTATACACTGAGGACAAATACGGCATAGCGACCTGTGATGTCACAACAGGTGATTTTTTTACGACAGAGGTAGATACGGAAAGAAAGCTGTTAGATGAGGTGAGCAGATTTAATCCATCGGAAATCATATGTAATGAAGCCTTCTACATGAGCGGAATAGATGTTGACGATATGAAAAACAGATTATCAATTACTGTTTCAGCACTCGACTCATGGTATTTTTCTGATGGTCTTGCAAATGAGACACTGCTTTCACATTTCCATGTACAGACAATAAATGCTCTGGGGCTTGAGGATTATGAGAGTGGAGTCATAGCTGCCGGCGCCCTGTTAAAGTACCTTTATGAAACGCAGATGAACTCGCTCGACAATATACTTGAGCTTCATCCGTACTCAATAGGCAAATATATGATAATAGACAGCTCATCAAGACGTAATCTGGAGCTTGTAGATACCCTTCGTGAAAAGCAAAAGAGAGGCTCACTGCTTTGGGTACTCGACAAGACACGTACGGCTATGGGAGCAAGACTGCTTCGCACCTATGTCGAGCAGCCTCTTATCGAAAAGGCAGAGATAATAAAGCGCCAGAAGCTTATCGAAGCACTTAATGCAAACGAAATCACAAGAGACGAGATCAGGGAATACCTTAATCCTATTTATGACCTTGAGCGTCTCATCACAAGAATCACCTACCAGTCAGCCAATCCGCGCGACCTTATTGCCTTCAGGGATTCTTTAAAAATGCTTCCACCAATAAAGCAGCAGCTTTCAGACATACCGTGTGAGCTTACCGATGAGATTAATGAAGAGTTCGACGAGCTTAAGGATATATATGAGCTTTTACTTTCATCCATTGAGGATGAGCCTCCTATCTCACAGCGCGACGGAGACATCATAAAAGCAGGCTACAACGAGGAGGTTGACCGTCTTCGAGACGCAAAAACCAAGGGAAAGACATGGCTTGCTGAGCTTGAAGCCGGTGAGCGTGAAAAAACCGGAATCAAAAACTTAAGAATCAAGTATAACAAGGTATTTGGATATTACCTTGAGGTCACAAACTCCTTCAAGGATATGGTTCCGGATTATTACGTGAGAAAGCAGACACTCACCAATTGTGAAAGATATATTACTCAGGATTTGAAAGATGTAGAGGGCAGAATCCTCGGTGCAAAAGACAGATCGGTTGCACTTGAATACAACCTCTTTGATGATGTCAGAAAGACGGTTTCGGATAATCTTGAAAGAATTCAGAAAACCGCAAAAGCCATTGCTAATCTTGATGTTATTACATCACTTGCAAATGTTGCGGCTGACAACAGATACATAAGACCTGATGTAAACCTTTCAACTGCTATAAGAATTAAAGATTCGAGACATCCGGTTGTTGAGGCTCTATTAAAGGATGCACCGTTTGTTCCGAATGATGTCAGCCTTGATTCTGCCAATGACAGAGTAGCAATTATTACAGGTCCCAATATGGCGGGTAAGTCAACCTATATGCGACAGATTGCCATTATTGTTCTTATGGCGCAGATAGGCAGTTTTGTTCCGGCGTCTTCTGCCGAAATCGGAATTGTAGACAGCATCTTTACTCGTGTAGGTGCGTCTGATGATCTTGCATCTGGACAGTCAACCTTTATGGTTGAGATGAGCGAGGTTGCCAATATTATTAAAAATGCAACTTCAAAAAGCTTACTTATTCTTGACGAAATCGGCAGAGGTACTTCGACCTTTGACGGTATGAGCATCGCAAGGGCTGTACTTGAATTTTGTGCCGACAGAAAAAAACTCGGTGCAAAAACACTTTTTGCAACTCATTATCACGAACTTACGGTTATGGAACAACTCCTTGACGGTGTAAAAAACTATAACATAGCAGTTAAAAAGCGTGGCGATGACATTACTTTTCTGAGAAGAATTGTTCCCGGCGGAGCAGATGACAGCTATGGTATTGAGGTTGCAAAGCTTGCAGGCATTCCGCAGTCTGTAATTTCAAGAGCAAAGGAAATTTTAAAAGACCTTGAACACGGCAAATATAAAAACGAGAATGCCAATATTCAAAAGCAGGATAATTCAGACGATATACAGCTTTCACTTATCGGTTCGGCTGAAAGTCCCGTGATTGAAAAGCTGAAAGATACAGATATAAATACTCTTACTCCGATTGAAGCAATGAACTTGCTTTATGAACTTAAAGGTATGATTTAATATTAGGAGGTGACACAAATGGGTGTAATCAATGTACTTGATAAGCATGTTGCAGAACTTATCGCCGCCGGCGAGGTCGTTGAAAGACCGGCGTCGGTTATAAAGGAACTTGTAGAAAATTCAATTGACGCAGGCGCAAAAAATATCACCGTTGAGATAAAAAACGGCGGTACAACATTCATGCGTGTTGCCGATGACGGTTGCGGTATTTACCGTGACGATATCAAAGTTGCGTTTTTAAGACACGCAACCAGTAAAGTTAAGGTTGAATCTGACCTTGACAGTATTTCTACACTCGGATTCAGAGGAGAGGCTCTTGCGTCAATTTGTGCAGTGTCACGACTTCAACTTATTACGAGGAATGTAAACGAGGAAATCGGAACTTCATATGAAATTGACGGCGGTGAAGAACAGAGCTTTGATGATGCAGGTTGTCCTGTCGGCACAACCTTTGTTATCAGAGATTTGTTCTACAACATTCCTGCTCGTGCAAAATTTTTGAAAAAGGATGTTTCGGAGGGTAACGCAGTTTCAAATATAATCGACAAAACTGCTTTGTCACATCCCGAAATTGCATTTACATACATTAAAGACGGAAAGCAGGTTCTTCGTACATTCGGCGACGGAAAACTTATTTCTGCAATATATTCGGTTTTTGGAAAAGATTTTGCGAAAGGACTTATTCCGGTTGATTATCAGCTTGATGCAATAAAGGTTTACGGCTATATTTCAAAACCCGAACACTCAAGACCAAACCGTAATATGCAGAATTTTTTTATCAACGGAAGGTACATCAAAACCAGAACGGCTATGGTTGCACTTGAGGAGGCTTTTAAGGGCTCAATTATGGTTGGAAAATTTCCGTCGTGTGTCCTTAATATCGAATTGCCGTGTGAAATTATTGATGTCAATGTTCATCCTTCAAAGCTTGAGGTCAGATTTATAAATGAAAGACCTGTTTTTGATGCGATTTATCATGCGGTAAAATCTTCACTTATGAAGTATGACAGCCGTAAAAAAGCATCATTTAAAAAGGAAACGGCTTTTAATGAGGTGCAAAATAAATTTAATCCGTTTAACAATGCACCTGCCATTCTGAATAAGCCTGTTGTGCAAAGTTCTAAAAATGATTTTGTACAAAAACAGTATGCCAAACCGATACCTGACAATCCCAAAACAGAGGTTACAAAACCTGTTGCTACATCCGGAAAATCCGATGATTTTAATCCGTTTTCGGATGTCGCATTTAATGATAATAAGAAGATTGGCGAGGCAGCTATTCGTTCTGTTACAAAGTCCATTGATGATACAAAAGTTGCGGATATATCCAATCCGTTTGATATTTTCAGCAAACAGGCGATAAATAAGGCAAAAGAGGAAGAAAAGTTAAAATCAACTTTCAAGCCTGAAATTGTTCAGCCAACTTCGCTTGTCGAAGATGAAAAAACCAATACAGAAAGTATTACCGATAAAGATCCGATTGTAAGCCCTAAAGAGGTTAATGTAATTGTTTCGGAAGAATCTATTGAGAAATCAAAAGAGCCTGTTCTTGTAAACGATAATCAGACGAGCATCAAATATATCGGAGAGGCTTTCGATACATATATCATAGCAGAAAAAAACAATAAAGATATTCTTTTGATAGACAAACATGCCGCCCATGAGAGAATTATTTATGAAAAACTCAAAGCCGAAAAGGCTGCTGACTACAGGCAGATTTTACTTGCTCCTGTTACAGTCACTCTCGGAAAAATCGAGTATGATGCGGCAATTAATAATCTTGATATGTTTTCCGATTGCGGCTTTGAAGTTGAAGATTTCGGTAACAGTACGGTTATTGTAAGAAGTTCTCCGCAGTATATTCCGGCTGTTGAAATTGAAGATTGCATTACCGAGATGTCGGGCTACATTTCTCAGGGTAAAACCGATATCTTTACCGAAAAAATGGATT
>ENA-OPST01000152-OPST01000152.1-human-gut-metagenome-genome-assembly--contig:-NODE-152-length-25347-cov-7.172782_pt1 | contig 25347 bp, 18 predicted proteins | sample MGYA00241812_ERZ501915 | MGnify/ENA primary metagenome ERZ501915 (study PRJEB25962, sample SAMEA2042453) | human gut metagenome | biome: human gut; feature: human-associated habitat; material: faeces...
TTATATGAAGTCTCTGTACGTCAGGCCAGATGTTTTTCGCCAGCTTCTTTCAGATTCTACTTCGTGGTGGACATCCTTGTTATTGGCTGTATGATTCCCGCTATTAGGACTCATGGAGGACTTGGGCTCACCCGAAAAATAGTGGGGTTATGCATAAATTTTCACCAACCTAAAGAAAAAGAACTTAATATCAACGACTCCCCTAAGTTGTGCTCTTAATTGTTTGATTTTAGCATTGAATGATTCAGCAGATGCATTGGTAGATCTGTTATTGAAAAAATTGAGTACTTCATCGTAATGCTCATATAGTGTTGATGCAATGACATTGAAGCTTTTAAATCCCGAAGAGTCTACCTTATCATACCATCTGGCCAGTGAAAGTCGGCTTTCATTCTTTGTTCTGTTCGTATTGAAGATCATTCTCAGGGAATGGGTCAGTGAATAAGCTTCCTTTATATCCAGATATAGTTGGAAGAGTATGGATGCTCTCTACCTCTGGCTTTCCGTCCACTTTTCTGCTGATTTGAACAGCAGATAGCTACTTCTGGCCAGTAGTTGTTTTCTTGTGTCTCATTAGCAAATGTAACAAGGCTGTATTCTTTTCCGCAATGCCTGGCTTCCTCCATGGCATCGGCTTCTTCCTGTATGGCATCCCACCGGTGTGCTATCCTCATTTCCTGCAGAGCGTCGCATGCCAGTTTCTGCACATGAAACCGGTCTATCATCCGGTTGGCTTTCGGAAAGCAGCAATGCACAATAAGATTCATGCTGTTGGAAAGGTCCATCGTGACTTCCTTTACCATGGAACGTAGATTTTCAGGAATAAGTTTTAGCGTATTAATAATATCCTGTGCTTTTACACCTTTCACCAAAGCGACCAGACTTCCTTTTCCACCACGGGCTTCAGGATTGGATACTACAGTATATAACTCACCGTCACTGATAGCAGTCTCATCTATACAGAGCCTGCTTCCCATATTCTTGGGAAAGACAAGCCATTCATCAGCGTGAAAGAGCTCACTCCATTGGCGGTAACCACTCAGGATCTCCTTATATTGCTTTTCAAATGTGCTGCTGTTTATATGATAATACCCATCAAGCGAACGGGAGGTCGTAGGCCTCGTCTCCATACACTTCTTCTAAAAAAGCCGCAAACTCTTTTGAGTAGCGGGTATTCTCTGACTTGATATCATCATACGGAAGAGTAAAACACTTGCCTGTATGCAGATCAAGCCAACGGCGACGACGGACTATCAGGTTGACTACCTTGTCACGGATTGAAAAGTCCCGTACTGTCACAGGAGACAGAAAGCCTTTGGTTCTATATTAGAATTATTCTGATAGTCAGAAGGTATTTTCTCATCTAGATGTATAGATATCATATCATCCGTACTTTCAACCTTTACGAATGTAATTCTTGATAAGATATTCGAAGGAAGCATTAAGCTTACCAGTGATAACAATGCATTATTTTCCATAATGCAAATTTAATAATTTATTAAACTTGCCCCACTAAAAATCGGGTGAGCCAGGACTTGCCCGTTAGCTAATACTCATGCCGAGCTATACAAAAAGAGGGTGTGTCAAAATGCATACCCTCTTTTTTTATGACAAAGCCCCGACTTTCCCAAGCCGAGGCTTTGTTATTACCTAAAGATTTTGTATCTTTAAGCATAAGCAAAGTAATATGGCAAAGATACATTTTCGTTCTTACAATCCCAATCAAATCGTCCTTTTCCCACAAAGAATAGATGAAAATATTCCCTCGGACGATCCTGTACGCATCCTGAATGCTATGGTAGACACCCTTAACCTCAGTTCATTTCACAAGTTGTATAAAGAACAGGGGCGTTCTCCCTATGACCCACGAATGATGCTCAAGGCTGTTTTGTATGCCTATATGAACAATATCTATTCCTGCCGTAAGATAGAAAAGTCCTTGCTGCGGGATATCCATTTCATCTGGCTTGCCGGTTATGAGAAGCCGGATTACCGGACTATAAACCGTTTCCGTAACCGTGTCAAGGATGAGATAAACGGAATATTCACACAAATAGTCCTCATTCTGGCATCAAAAGGATTCATAAGCCTTGACGTTGAATATGTTGACGGCACAAAGATTGAATCAAAAGCCAACAGATACACATTCGTATGGCGTAAGAACGTAGAACGTAACCGTGCCAGGCTTCTTGAGAAGATACGTATTCTTCTACAGCAGATTGATGAGGTCGTGGCACAGGAGAATGCCTGCATTGAAAATACCGCTACCGAGTTTACCCCTTCCATGCTGGCGGATATGATATCAGAGTTAAAAGCCTCCATTGAAAATGCACCAGCCGCATCGGATAAGGAAGAAAAGAAAGCTGAGAAACAAAAGATGAAGCAAATCAAGCAATTGGAATCGCACTGTGAGAAACTTGCCGAATATAACAGTCACATGAGAATACTCGGCAAACGAAATTCTTATTCCAAAACAGATCCTGATGCTACATTTATGCATATGAAGGAAGACCCTATGGGAAACGGGCAGTTAAAACCGGGATATAATCTGCAAATCGGAACCGAAAACCAGTTCATGCTCGACTTCGGACTCTACCCTAATCCTACAGACACTCTTACATTGATTCCTTTTGAAAATTCGTTTCATGAACGTTATAACCGTTTCCCATTGGAAGGGGTTGCCGATTCCGGTTATGGCTCGGAGGAGAACTATAGTTTTATGGAAGAAAACGGAATAGAAGCATATGTCAAGTACAATTTCTTTCATAAGGAGCAAAGAGCAGACAAATATGTGACAAATCCTTTCAAACAGGAAAACCTGTATTATAACAAGGAGAAAGATTATTATGTTTGTCCCATGGGGCAACATATGAACCGGACAGGTGTACGGCATTATAAAACGGAAAGTGGATATATTGCAGAAAGCGCCGCCTATAGGGCTGCAAGATGTGAGGGATGTCCTCTCAGATGTATGTGCTTCAGCTCAAAATCACCAGGACGTACCATAGAAGTCAATCACAGGCTGAAAGAATATAAACAAAAAGCGTGTGAAAGGCTTACCTCAGAGAAAGGTATCAGACATAGAGGGCAAAGATGCATAGAGCCTGAAGCTGTCTTTGGACAAATCAAATACAACATGGGATACAAAAGGTTCAGGCATTTTGGAAAAGACAAGGTCACAATGGACTTTGCCTTCTTTGCCATTGCTTTTAATATAAAGAAAATGTGTGCTAAAATCAAGAATGAGAAGATGACAGACAAAAATTATCAAAATATCAGGGTGGCATAAGCCATCTATGGCATATTATACCACCAAAAAGCATGGACACAGGGGAAAATAAATCATACTCTATGAAAAATGAGAACCCCATGGTTCTATAACGAAAAAGAGGATGCATCATTTTGACACATCCTCTTTTCATTATTTAGCGTTAATTCTTGCAAATTACAATTTCGGACCAGCAGCAACCAAAGCCTTACCAGCTTCGTTTCCAGTGAACTTAGAGAAGTTCTTAATGAAACGACCAGCCAAGTCTTTTGCTTTTTCTTCCCACTGACAAGCACATTCGTAAGTGTCACGAGGATCCAAGATCTTCGGATCAACACCCGGCAATTCAGTTGGAACAACGAAATCGAAGTAAGGAATAGTCTTAGTAGGAGCTTTTTCGATAGAACCATCCAAGATAGCATCGATAATACCACGAGTATCGCGGATAGAGATACGCTTACCAGTACCATTCCAACCAGTGTTAACCAAGTATGCTTTAGCACCAGTCATTTCCATCTTCTTAACCAATTCTTCTGCATATTTAGTTGGGTGCAATGACAAGAAAGCAGCACCGAAGCAAGCAGAGAATGTCGGAGTCGGTTCAGTGATACCACGTTCTGTACCAGCCAACTTAGCAGTAAATCCTGACAAGAAGTAGTACTGAGCCTGTTCAGGGTTCAGGATAGATACTGGAGGCAATACACCGAATGCATCAGCAGACAAGAAGATAACTTGTTTTGCGTGAGGACCTTTAGACACCGGTTTAACGATGTTTTCGATGTGGTGGATAGGATAAGACACACGAGTGTTTTCAGTTACGCTCTTATCAGCGAAGTTGATTTTACCTTCAGCGTCAACAGTAACGTTTTCCAACAAAGCGTCACGACGGATAGCGTTGTAAATATCTGGTTCTGATTCTTTATCCAAGTTAATAACTTTAGCGTAGCAACCACCTTCGTAGTTGAACACACCTTCGTTATCCCATCCGTGTTCGTCGTCACCGATCAACTTACGTTTCGGGTCAGTAGACAAAGTTGTCTTACCTGTACCAGACAAACCGAAGAAGATAGCTGATTCAGTTTCGTCCATATTAGTGTTAGCAGAGCAGTGCATAGAAGCGATACCACGCAATGGGTTGAAGTAGTTCATCATAGAGAACATACCTTTCTTCATTTCACCACCATACCAAGTGTTCAGGATAACCTGTTCTTTAGTAGTCAAGTTGAACACAACAGCAGTTTCTGAGTTCAGACCCAGTTCTTTGTAGTTTTCAACTTTTGCTTTAGAAGCGTTGTAAACGATGAAGTCAGGTTCGAATGATTCCAGTTCTTCTTTAGAAGGACGGATGAACATGTTAGTTACAAAGTGAGCCTGCCATGCAACTTCCATGATGAAACGAACTTTCAAGCAAGTAGCTTTGTTAGCACCGCAATAACCATCAACAACATACAATTTTTTGTTTGACAATTCTTTTGCAGCCAAAGCTTTCAGTTCTTTCCAAGCTTCAGTAGTAACAGGTTTGTTATCGTTCTTATATTCTTCAGAAGTCCACCATACAGTGTTTTCACTTGTAGCGTCTTTTACCAGGAATTTATCTTTAGGAGAACGACCAGTGTAGATACCAGTCATTACGTTTACTGCACCCAGTTCAGTTACCTGACCTTTTTCGAAGCCTTCCAAACCAGCTTTTGTTTCTTCTGCAAACAATACATCGTAAGAAGGATTGTGTACGATTTCTACGGTTCCAGTGATACCGTACTTAGTAAGATCTAAATTTGCCATTGTTCAAATGATTAATTTGGTTATTATATCAAATGTTTAGTTTTCCGTTTATACCATCCAATAGACCAGTGAGTTCAGTCCTCCTCGTCTTTGGCGATACAAAAGTAGTAGTTTATTTTTAAACTAAAGAAGTTATTACAGAAAAAAATCCGTAATAAACTAAAGATTTATACTTGTGTAACAAATCTGTCATTTCGACATTGCAACTACGAATATTACCACCTAGAATAATAAGTATAGTATTTAAATTGATAGATATCCATTCTTCCATATCTTTCATGAATTATCCGTATATTTGCGGCATAAACATGTAACAATCAAAAAAAGAGAAACAATCTATGAAAATTGTAGAACTGAACCGGAATAATAGTATTCTAAACCAGTATCTGGCAGAGATTCGCGATGTAAATATACAAGGTGACAGCCTGCGTTTCCGCCGCAATATCGAACGTGTCGGAGAAATCATGGCATACGAAATCAGCCGTGATCTTCCTTATCAACCGCTGGAGATACAGACACATTTAGCCATGGCAACTGAAAACGTTCCTACCATACAGCCTGTCATTGCTACTATCCTGCGTGCCGGACTGCCGCTGCACCGGGGATTCATTAACTATTTCGACCGCGCTGAGAATGCTTTTGTTTCGGCTTATCGCAAATACATAGATGCCGACAATTTTGATATCCATATCGAGTATATTGCCTCTCCGCGTTTGGACGGAAAGACGCTGATTCTGGTAGACCCGATGCTGGCTACAGGTGGTTCAATGGAGCTCGCCTACAAAGCATTGCTTACTAAAGGTGAACCAGCACACATACATATAGCATCGGTTATTGCCAGCCGACAGGCAGTGGAACACGTACAAAAAGTATTTCCTCAGGACAAAACAACAGTATGGTGTGCAGCTGTAGATCCGGAATTAAACGCACACTCATACATCGTACCGGGACTAGGTGATGCCGGTGATTTGTGCTATGGAGAAAAAGAATAAGTCTTTTTAAGAAACAGTCAACTATCAAAACAAATTCCGGTTCTGCTTCAATCTGATATTTCGCAAGTTCCTGCTCCCACAAAGAAACACCTTTCTCGCGCAGACTATCGAAAGTCATTCCGTTCAGTTCTTGCAAATTCAAAGTTGCTCCGGCTGTACTGACAGCAGAAACAGCCGTCTTCACTATGATTTCTTCTCCTTCTGCTGCTTCAAAAGATATACATGCCATCAGATTCTTTCCCAAAGCTTCATAACAGCTTCTGAAACGAGATGTGTTGTAAATGACCGGTTTCTTATCTTGCATAAAACGCAAATTTTTCAGCTTCTTTGAAAACACGGCTGTAAAATATACATGGCGCTCCGGTCCCCAACCTTTCACAAGCTTATACCCTGTCAATGTAGAATCGTTTTCCATACGTAAATTCGACCATTCACAACTTTGCCACAAGGTATGGTTCATATCAATCATGATAAATGCCTGCTCCGATTTGGGATAGGTAAAGCGAAACATTCCACTCCGAAGACCAGCTGTCATTTCAGCTTTCACACCATAATCGGACAATTCTACAGCATAATAATTAGGTGATGCCCATTCTCTATCATGAGAATAACGAGAACGGTAACCTTCTGTAGGATTCTCACGTGTACCCGGATCAAGCTTCATCTCTCCTGTACCTGGAATAAACAGGAAGTCGCCCAAATCGGGAATCCCTGTTCCACTTAAATGCGTCAGACTAAATCCTAGAATAGAGGTATGATTATACTTATATCCAGCTGCTGCATCATAAAATTTTGCATCTGTGTCTGGACTAATCTGTATTCCTCCAAATGGTATCTGCGCTCCTGGATATACATTCCCATATCCATCTGTACCAATCATAGGATTGACATACTGAGTTAAGTTCTTTGCAGAAAGAGAAAACACCGGCAAAGAAACACATAGAAAGATTGTTTTCAGTATCTTTTTCATAATCAATGATTTTCTGTTTCTTGAATATCGCCAACTGCAACTTGATATTCATACCACAAGTCATCTATATCATACTGCTCTCCTAAAGCATATTTTATAGCCCCGTTAAATGACCAAGGAACAACCTCAAGTGTACTTCGATTAAACTTACGAAGAAAGTCTTTATCTTTATTATCTCTTAACCATACAAAAAAGTATCCGGCAGTACGATAACCATCCATATAGTTTCCACCTTTAGGACGAGCATCCGGAGTAAAACCTCCATTGGCAACACGTACTGCATCAGCCATTCCCTCTATAAAAGCCCAGAAAACACGACTGCTTCCATAATTACCTATCCCTTGAGGCTCCAGCTGATATGCATGAGTCAATTCGTGTAACAAAACACCCCTTGTTTCAAAAAACAGCTTAGCAGTATCATTTGCTGCAAATGAGTTTTCAATATGACGAGTACTATAAAAAATGCTCACAACGCCATTACCTCCTCCTTTTGCAGAAATACCCTCTATATCCTGCAAAGAATAATGAATTGTATCAACCGGAACAATACTGTCAGCCGGAGAATCATATAATGTAGCAAGTACTGTACGTGCCTGATCTGCAATATACTCCTGAGGATTAGTTATTATACGATGATAAACTTTTGATCCTTCTGTCTCTGGAGCCTGATCATCAAATACAATATGCCCAACCGGATAATCTTTCCAGACCTCCATTGTCTCTTTTTCAGTCATCACATTTTTCTTGTTCCCCGTACAAGCCGATATACCACTCATTCCTAATATTATACCAGCTAATAACAATTGTGCTTTCATACTATTTGATTCCGTTTGTTAATGAATAAGGCTTATTTTCTGCTTTTTGTCCTCTTTTCTTGTTGGGTGAGGTTCCCATCTTAAACTCCCAGACTCCTCCTTTCAACAAATCTGCATGAGTAATATATAATTTGTCATATTTCTTGCCGTTAATAGTAAGTGACTGAACATAACGTCGGGTATCGCTCACTCCTTCAGCTTTAATTTCCAAAATGTTTCCATTAGGTAAACGCAGTTTGAGATAAGGGAAATATGGAGCTCCTAATACATACTGATCTGTTCCCGGACATACTGGATAAAATCCCATTACCGTAAACATATACCAGGCAGACATCTGACCACAATCATCATTTCCTCCCAACCCGTTTATATCATTACGATACATACGGTCGATTATCTCACGAGTCCAAAATTGAGTTTTCCAAGGTTGTGATGTCCAAGCGTATAAGTAAGGTATATGATGACTTGGTTCATTACCATGCACATATCCGCCAATCAGCCCTTCTTCCGTAATATCTTCATTCTTTTCATAATATTTTTTAGGAAGATGCATTTCAAAAAGCTCATCCAAACGAGTTAGAAATACTTTTTCACCTCCCATTAAATCCATGATACCATAGACATCATGTGGTACATGGAAAGAAAAATTCCAGGAATTACCTTCGATAAAACCCTCTCCATGTGTTTGCAGAGGATCAAAATCTTTTTTGAAGGTGCCGTCAGTATAACGTGGACAGGCAAAGCCATTTTTCTTATCAAAGACATTACGATAATTCAATGCACGTGCATAATACTGCTTAGCAATTTCTTCATTACCTGCTCTTAAAGCAGTCTGATAAATAGTCCAGTCATCATATGCAAATTCCAATGTAGAGGAAACAGCTGTACTACTCTTTTCAAAAGGAATATATCCCAACTGTTTATAATCATCCAGATGATCATAGTAATCTACGTTCGATGTTTCGACCATAGCTTGCAAAGCTTCTTCCTTTTCAGTAAATACCCCTTTGGCAATAGCATCAGCCAAAACAGGAACAGCATGGTATCCACTCATACACCAGTTCTCATTTCCCATCAAACTCCAAACGGGTAACATTTTATGCACACTCTGCTGTTGATGACGAATCATCGATTTTACCATATCTGCATTCTGCATTGGAGTTACCACATTCAGGAACGGATGTTCAGCCCGATAAGTATCCCACAATGAAAAGATCGTATAATTCGTAAAGTCTTCTGCTTGATGAATATTATGATCAAGTCCACGATATGCTTTGTCCACATCCATATATACTGATGGGTTTATCATCGTATGATATAAGGAGGTATAAAACATAGCTTTCTGATCTTCCGTTCCTTCTATTTCAAATAAATCAAGTTTTGTATTCCATGCCTCAGCAGCCTCATCAACCACCTGTTCGAAGCTTTTTCCTCCAGCCTCTGCACATAAATTCTTCAAAGCTCCTTCAGTACTAACCCCTGAAAGAGCAACTTTTACAACTAGCTCTTTATTATTCGAAGTATCAAAATTAAAATAAGATACAACAGAGCGTCCTGCTATTTCTGGGAAATTACGATCGATATTGAAACGGCGCCAGAATCCCACATAATCTGGTTTCTTTTTATCTATATATCCATAATCTTTTATCGGCTGAGAGAAAGATATAGCAAAATAGGTATAATTTGTCCGAGCCCAGCCATTCGTTATCCGATAACCAGTAAGCAAGGTATCATTTTCAACTCTCAAATGGCTCCAAAGCACTTTACCATCGTAATTATAAATACCATGATTCAAATCGAGAATAATACGCCCGTCAGTTGAAGGATAAGTATATTTATGTATACCGACGCGAGAAGTTGCAGTCAATTGAGCTTTTACCTTATAGTCATCAAGCACAACTTCATAATAACCTGCTGTTGCACGTTCTGTAGCATGATTATAACGTGAGCGATACCCTTCATCCGGAAAGTCAGCACGCCCCGGATTCAGTTTTAATTCACCAACTGTAGGCATAATTAAGATATCGCCTAAGTCAGAATGTCCTGTACCACTTAAATGAGTATGACTAAATCCAACGATAGTAGGATCTGAATACTGATAACCTGCACAATATTTATAAACATCCTTTTGATATTCACCATTTATATTATGGGGTATTGTATCAGTATCTGGGCTGAGTTGTATCAAACCAAAAGGAACACAAGGGCCAGGAAATGTATGTCCCATTCCATTTGTTCCAATAATCGGATTTACATAATCAACCACTCGCTGTTGAGAGAAAGCCGGAGTAAAGATTAAACCGGCGAGCAAACAAAAATGTATTTTTCGAAGCATATAAAATTAAGATTTAAGCCAATATCCTATATGTAAAAGTAATAATAGATAACTATATTTTTTTCCTCTTTAAAGACATTCTTTCTCCCTAAATCAAAATGTCCTAATAAAGAATCATAGTCAAAATACAGAACAATATTACAATCTGATTTACAGCATATTAAAATTACAATAAAACATTTAGAGAACAAAGTAGAAAAAGCAGAAAACAGATTTAAGAACAGGCAAGCACAAGAAAAAGGAATACTTATAACACCATATAAATATTCCTTTTATAGTTATGATTCACTTTCAGTCAATGTTCCTGCCTTATGATGTGCACGATAATTTTTCGGAGTAGTCCCATATTTATCTGCAAACTCCTTATAAAAATACGGACGACTAGAAATACCAATACTTTCTATTACCTCCTGAATAGACATATCAGTTTCCAACAGAAGTTGAGCAGCCTTTTCCATACGGTATTTCTTTATAAAATCACTAGGAGTAATTCCTGATAAATCTTTAAACTTCCGAGAAAATTGACGAGGACTTATATGCATCCTTTCAGCCAAGAAAGTTGGTCCCAGCTCCTCTTTATCCAAATTCTCTTCTATTATCTCGATGATTCTTTGTATAAATGTAATCTGTTCAGGCTGATTACAATAAGGGAAAAATGCTACCCAGTTTCCTAAAGCACTTGCTTTCACCAATAAGTTTTCCTGCTGAATTTCTCCCAATCCTTTCGATACAGCCCATGCTCGTGCCAAACGTTCAAAGAATCCTTTCCGATGCAGTTTATAAATATACCCTGCCAAACAAAGAATTATCAAAAGGACAAGAGTCAAATATGCCCATATCGTATGATACCAGAAAGGAGCAATTTTAATAGCAACAGAATACTCCTTATAGACAGTATCCAACACGTCTTTCTTATACCGTATACGAAGTAAATACTCCCCAGGGGGAACATTTTTAAACATAGCCTCATTTTCTTTAGAAAAAAGGCTCCATTTTTCATCATATCCCTCTAAGATATAAGCATATTCAATATCTGAATTAAGATAATCCAATGCTACAAATTGTAAAGAAAACGTATTCTGTTCTTCAGAAAGCAGAATCTGTTTTCTGTCTGCCGAATAAAATCTGTTAAGGTTAACTTCCTCACGATCAATGATCAGCTTACGAAGAATTAGTTCAGGATAATATTCTGGAATAGAAGACTGACTATCATTCATATACAATAGTCCATCTACTCCACCTAAAAAAAGATCTCCATTATAGGGACTACGATAATAGCTATCATCACTAAACTCTCCTATTTCAATCCCCTTGCTATAATAATATGTATAAGATCCACCACTAACAGGGTCATATTTTATCATTCCTTTATTTGTACCCATCCATAATATTCCAGCATCGTCTTTTACAATGCCGTGTACCATCTCATTAACCAGCCCTTGTTCGCGACCAATGTATGAAGGTACAATATTTCTGCCATTAATTTCAACAGAAACCAAGCCGGCTGTAGTACCAACAAAAAAGTGATTGTTATCATATTCACACAAACACAAGACATCATCTACAGCTTTTCCCAGCATCGTACGCAAGGAATACACCTGATACTCATATTTTCGAATATCAAACCGAACTAACCCTTGTCCACGACTTCCCAGCCATAAAATAGAATCACCTTGTACCCATAAAGAAGAATATTCTACAAGTTCTTTCTGTTCTGCAAAACAACGGAAACGTCTGAATCTTTTGATCTCCGGAATTTCATGTGATTTATCTAACACAACCTTAATAAGACCTGAGCCAAGCGTTACTACCCAAAGAACAGAATCATTTTCCTCATATAAGCCATGTATTTCTGCCGGATAGCGTATAGAGCCTCCCACACGTATCAGTTTATCAGACTGATAAGAATAATAATACAATAACGAATCGGACATTCCCACCCAAAAATCATCTCCCTGAGTCTTTTTCTTCAGCATAAATACCGGATAGAAATTAGGTCCACGTACATAATCAGTCAAAGCCCATTTTCCTTTAGGTGAATAAACTGAAAGAGTTTTAAGATCAATCTCTTTTTGATAATCAGGTATACGTATCAGACCGTCTCCCTTAGTTCCAACCCACAATGTACCGTAACGATCGGTCATAATACCTCTAACCTGCCCACTTACAGATGAAGACATGCGATTTAGCATTAAATTCGTAACCAGAGCATCTCTTTTAGTAAACTTCACTACACCGGCTCCATCTGTCCCCATCCATAAAATTCCTTGCTGATTATCTGTATAAGCTGAAAATATACGCAAATCTACACGTATCAAATCTTCTGTATATTGCTGAGAAGCCATCAGACGAAGGATACCACCCGTATGAAGAGTTATCAGAATATCATCATAAAAAGGAAATACGTTCATGAAGTTACCATACTTTCTATATAGTTCCCCTATATTACGAATATATACTTTAGACTTCTTGGAAACATCATACAAATACAAATCATCTGCTTCGTCAATGAAACAAATAACCCCGCTTTGAATAAAAGTCTTTTTTATAACCTTGGAATGTAAAGGTGAAGATGTAACATCCAAACTTGTCTGCAAAGAATCAGCAGAAAAAGAACTCAATGAGAAATGAATCATCTTAGTATCATTAACTGGTACTATATGAAGTCCACCTTGTCCATCTACATAAGCACTTTGTTGAAGGTTCTCCAAATTTAAATTCATCGCACCGGCCTTCACAAAGCAACGATGATATGTATTATAATAATACAAATTCCGCTTTCCAACAATCCAGCTGTCACCTTTCCGATTAGAAAATACAATAACTTCTTCATCTGGAAATACATAATTATCGATAACAGATAAAGAATCTGTAGAAAATAAGTTTACTCCAGAATAGCTTTGCACCCATAATTTGTCATCTGAAGCAATCTGAATACGAGAAATAATGTTATTATCTAATGTTCGGCCCTTGGAAAAATCAGTACGAAATACATCTATCGTTCTACCATCATAACAGTTTAATCCATCGTAGGTACCGAACCACATCAATCCCTGATTATCCTGTAAGATGCTTAAAACTGCGCTATTTGAGAGTCCTTGTAAATGGTTTATTGTAAAAGAAGAATAAGAACTAGAAGCCAGCATAACCTGAAAGCATGCTATCAAGAGACTTACCAGATAGATTTTCATATTACTGATGCTTCTTATCATAATTCTACTTTATAAGATATAATACAAAAATACAAAAATTTGGATAAATAAAAACAAAAAAATAAGGAGCCCCATAATATTGACTCCTTATTTTTTTCTTCCGCTTTATTTTATTTCCCAAGTATCATTGGTTGCAAGCAATTCAGCAAAATTATGATATTTCTTTTTCGCAGAAACTTCTTCTATTTGTGCTTCGACAGATTCATCATATGTAGGCGCTTCTACATCACGAATAACTCCCAATGCAATCGGGAAATCAGGCCCTTCCATCAAAGCCAGTTTCAACTGAAGTGTATGATCTTCACAATGAGCATCATGTACTAGAATATCTTTTTCCGTAATTCCATTTTCACCCAGTTTAACAACTTTCAATCCGAAACCTTCCTGCATTAATCCAAACTCTTTATTCGGACCGAAAAGCATAGGTTTACCGTGTTCCAGATAAATGGCATTGCGTTCACGATCTTCTTTTTTAGCGACAGCATCATGAGTGCCATCATTAAATATCACACAGTTTTGAAGAACTTCCACTACCGATGTTCCCTTATGACGAGCTGCTGCTTTCAATACTTCTACTGACGGACCTCCATCTACAGCGACACAACGGGCAAAAAAGCGTCCACGCGCGCCAAAGCATAATTCTGCCGGACGGAACGGATCTTCTACTGTACCGTATGGTGACGACTTACTGACAAAACCTCGAGCTGATGTAGGAGAATACTGCCCCTTGGTAAGTCCATAAATACGATTATTCAGTAATATAATATTAATATCTACATTACGACGGATAGCATGAATAAAATGATTACCTCCAATAGCCAGTCCGTCACCATCTCCTGAAATCTGCCAGATAGTAAGATTTGGATTAGCGACTTTAGCACCTGTGGCAATAGCTGCCGCACGTCCATGAATCGTATGCATACCATATGTATTCATATAATAAGGCAGACGAGACGAACATCCAATACCAGAAATAACTGCAATTTCATGGGGAGGAACTCCTAATTCTGCAAGTGCCTTATGAAAGGAATTCAAAAATGCGTGATCACCGCATCCGGGACACCAGCGCGGTTGTCCTGCCTTATAATCTGCTGCTGTATATTTTGTTTCGCTCATTGTCTATTCCTCCATTAATTTAGTAAATGCTTCAACCAGTTCTTGTACAACAAAAGGTTGTCCCTTTACCTGATTAAACTGATGCAAATGAATACCTTCTATCTTCATTCTCAGATAACCTGCCAGCTGTCCCATATTCTGCTCTGCAACAACGATCTTTTTATATCGACGAAGAACTTCTTCTGCATTCTTAGGCAACGGATTGATGAACTTAAAATGAGCTAAAGCAGCTTTCTTTCCACGTCTGTTCAGCTCATCCATAGCCGAATGCAAATGACCGTATGTTCCACCAAAACCTACAATCAGTAAATCTGCATCCTGATTTCCTTCTACCTTCAAATCAGGTATAGAATCAGCAATTTTAGCCACTTTCTCAGCACGCAGACGCGTCATCAGGTTATGATTTTCCGGATCTGTTGAGATAGCTCCCGTTTCATTACTTTTTTCCAATCCTCCGATACGGTGCATAAATCCTTCCATACCTGGAGTAGCCCAATAACGTACGCCTGTCTGTGGATTACGCTGGAAAGGTGTCCAGGCCCCAGCCATGTCAGGTGTTACATAAGGAGGACGAATATCAGGATATTCAGCTAAGTCAGGCAAACGCCATGCTGCCGAACCGTTTGCAATATAAGCATCAGTCAACAAAACAACAGGAGTCATATGTTCCAATGCTATTTTACATGCCATATAGGCTGCATCAAAACAATCTGTAGGTGAGGATGCAGCAATGACTGGCATCGGGCTTTCACCATTTCTTCCATACAAAGCCTGTAATAAATCCGTCTGTTCTGATTTAGTAGGTAGTCCGGTAGAAGGTCCTCCACGCTGTACATCAACAATTACTAAAGGCAATTCAGTAATTACAGCCAGATTCATAGCTTCACTCTTCAGACAAATTCCAGGTCCGGAGGTTGTTGTTACAGCCAAAGCTCCGGCAAAAGCAGCACCAACAGCCGAGGCACATCCTGCTATTTCATCTTCACACTGAACCGTTTTTACTCCCAATGATTTATGTTTTGCCAATTCATGTAAGATATCTGTCGCAGGAGTAATAGGATATGATCCCAGGTAAAGCTGCAATCCAGCCTTTTCTGCAGCAGCAATAAGCCCGTAAGCCGTAGCTTTATTGCCATTAATATCCATGTAACGTCCTTTTTCTTTTTGAGCTTTACTAGGAACCAGATAGCTCATCGCAACTGAAGCATGCGTGTTTTCTCCAAAATGATAACCATCGTATAAAACCTTCACATTAGCTTCTGCAATTTCCGGTTTTCTCGCAAATTTCTCACGAAGTAACTTTTCACCTACCTTTACATCACGATGGAAAAGCCAGCACACTAAACCTAATGCGAACATGTTTTTGGTACGCATAATAGACTTATTGTCCAACCCACTATCCTTCAGGCTTTCTTTACACATTGTCGTAATGGCAGCTTCCACTACTTCATTCTTGATACCAAGCTCTGAAAAAGGATTTTCCAATATAAACTGAGCTTTTTCCAAGTCACGCTTTGTAAACGAGTCTGTATCAATTATAATAACCGATTGAGGTTTACAAAATTTATACTGAGTTTTCAATGCTGCAGGATTCATTGCAACCAACACATCGCATTTATCTCCTGGAGTATATACTTTCCCAGAACCTATATGTACCTGAAATCCAGAAACACCTGTTAATGTACCTTGCGGAGCCCGGATATCGGCCGGATAATCTGGAAATGTACTGATATCATTTCCCTCGGCAGCTGATATATTGGAAAACATATTTCCCGCCAGCTGCATACCGTCGCCTGAATCACCAGAGAAGCGAACAACTACATCATCCAGCTCCTTGATTATCATTTCTTCTGCCATAATATGTCATTTAAAGTTTACAAATTCATTAATCGCAAAATTGGCGAACTTCCTTTAAAAATCAAAATAAAAAAGGTAGTTATTTCATTTGTAAAGGAAGCTCTCAAGTTTTTTAAACAAAATTATTGGGATATTCCGAAAAAGAAGTATTTTTGCAATCAACTTGCCCTTGTAGTTCAACGGATAGAATAGAAGTTTCCTAAACTTTTGATTCGGGTTCGATTCCCGACGAGGGTACAAAAAGAAAGGAGCCATGTCTAAATTCTGACATAGCTCCTTTTTCCGAAAAACAAACTAGAGTTTTATTCTGCTTCGTTCAGTGTTGCAATACTTACGCGGTTCCAGTCTGGTTCTGAGAACATTTCTCCTACTCCTTGACCTTCTGCCGTAATACGGCTTGCGCTTATTTTGTATTTATTAATCAAGATAGTCTTCACAGCCTCTGCACGTTGCTTAGCAATACGTGCATTAATCTCTGCACTACCTTCAGGAGAAGCATATCCTTTAATAACAACTGTACTAGAAGGATTATTCTTCATGTATGTAGCAATACGTTCTACATTTGGCAACTGATCAGCACTTACAGTAGCCTTTCCTTGTCCGAAAGTAATAACCGACTCTAAAGACTTAGAGTGAGTATTCTGAACAATAGTTTCAACCTCTTTCGGTGCATTCATACACTCATTCAGTTTTTCTTTCAACTGATCATTTTCATATTGCAAAGCTTCAAGTCCTTCTGTTTTTGCAGCCGATTCTGCACGCAATGTGTTAATTGCATCATTCAGCATATCAACTTCAGCCTGGTTGTATGGAGTCTGAATTGTTTGGTAATGCTTTCCATTACTACTTGCAAAATGATAGGTCACACCCGCCAAAAGTTCTATAGCTGATTTATTAACATTTAAAATCTGCGATCTGTTTCCTGACATCTGATATACAATAGCAGGACGTACATTTATAGTCCAAGCTTTCGCCTCTCCTAAATTGAAGTTAAAACTTGTTCCAAAACGGCTTACCATATATGATTTGTCATAGCCCAGACCTGAATTTACAAAATCATGTCCCCAGCCAATGCCGGCAATCGCCTCAACTTCAAACAATCTGGGCTTTCCCAAATAGCCACCAAATAAGTTATTTAAGTTGATTTTACCCAAGGCTCCCAAATTAAGTGCATCAAACGCTGTACGGCTTTCGCTCGTGTTGACAGTTGTCAGTCCTTCAAAAGAAACTCCCAACACCGGAGTAATTTGTTTCCCAAGCTCAATACCAGCTGTTCCACGCATATTTTTCCAGAATGCAGAATGTGTTGTTGGGGTAATGCCTCCACCTTTGATACCCATGTACCAATTATCAAAGAATTTATTACCTACGTATGCATCTTGTGCATTACCCACCATTGCAACAGCTGCAAGCGCCATTGCGAAAAAAAATCTTTTTTTCATACTTTGAATAGTTTAGTTAGTTGTTTAGTCAGTCTGTTAATCTTACAGTACATAGATAAAACAAATCTATGCCCACTTTGTTCTTCAAACTCAATAATCAGCAATAAAAAATCATAGGCAAAAAAGAAAAGCCTCTACCATAAGTGCTATGGTAGAGGCTTTTACCTCAATCTATAATTTTAATAAATTTATTAAGCTTCTGCTTTTTCTGTATCTTTCATCTTGTGTCCCATTGTCAGATATGCAACTGGAGCTGCCACGAACAATGATGACAAAGTACCGATAACAACACCCAGAATCATTGCAAAGGCAAAACTACGAATACTATCACCACCTAAAATCAAAATACTCAACAATACGATTAAAGTACTTAATGAGGTATTAATAGTACGGCACAATGTAGTGTTCAGTGAGTCGTTAAACAATTTAGCACGGTCACGTTTCGGATACAAGTGGAAGAATTCACGTACACGGTCGAAAATTACCACCTTATCGTTGATTGAGTAACCGATTGCAGTCAAAATAGCACCGATGAATGTCTGGTCGATTTCCAATGAGAAAGGCAGTATACCATACCAAATAGAATACATACCAATAATCAACAGTGTATCAACAGCCAATGCAACAGTAGCACCTACACTATAGGCAATATTGCGGAAACGAACTAAAATATACAGACCAATTGCAATCAGAGCCAACACAACTGACCAAACAGCAGATGTTTTGATATCATCAGCGATACTTGGACCAACTTTCTGTGAACTGATGATTGAACCACCAGTACGGTTATCACGGTCGATAAATATTTCAAGTGTAGTTCCTTCACCAAGCAAATTACCCTCTTTCAATGCATCATACAAGAATTCCTCAATTTCAGCATCGATAGTTGGAGAATCTTCTTCTATACGGTAGTTTGTTGTAACACGGATAGTCTTACCATCTGTACCCAATGCAATAGCCTGAACATTAGCATCACCCACCTTTGGCTGCAACAAGCTACGTACAGTTTCCGGTTGTACAACCTGTTCGAACTGAACAACGAAGTTACGTCCACCGGTAAAGTCAATACTTTGTGACAAACCGCGAACAAAGAATGAAATGATACAAACAACAATTACAGCTCCCCAAATTATGAAAGAACGTTTGGTAACACCCATAAAGTTGTAATGCACATTCTGCATCAGGTTCTTCGAAATACCAGTAGTAAAGGTCAAGTTCAACCACTTATCTTTACCCATATAATGTTCGTAAACCAGACGAGTCAAGAATACAGCTGTAAAGAATGAGCAAAGAATACCGATAATCAATGTAGTGGCAAATCCACGGATAGGACCAGTACCAAAGTTAAACAAGATAATACCAGTAATAATAGAAGTCAAGTTTGAGTCGAAAATTGCTGAGAATGCATTAGCATAACCTTCCGACAAAGCTTGTTTAGTTCCCTTACCAGCCTTCAACTCTTCTTTTGTACGTTCATAAATCAATACGTTAGCATCCACCGCCATACCAAGTGAAAGCACCATACCGGCAATTCCAGACATTGTCAAGGCAGCCTGGAAAGAAGATAGAATACCTAATGTAAAGAAGAAGTTAACAAACAATGCACAGTTTGCAATCATACCCGGAATAAATCCATACATAGCACACATATAAATCATCAAGACAACCAGTGCAACTACGAATGAAATAATTCCTTGGTTAATAGATTCCTGTCCCAAAGATGGTCCTACGATATCTTCCTGTACAATACGTGCAGGTGCCGGCATTTTACCAGACTTCAGCACGTTAGCCAAGTCTTTTGTCTGTTCCGGAGTAAAGCTACCAGAGATTTCTGACTGTCCTCCAGGAATTTCACCATTAACACGTGGAGCACTATATACATAACCATCCAATGCAATAGCGATTGATCTGCCAACATTTTGTTTAGTCAAAGCAGCCCAGCGACGAGCACCTTCTGTATTCATAGACATGCTCACGCACGGTTTATTATACTGGTCGTAAGAATCTCTTGCATCAGTTACGACATCACCTTCCAAAGGAGCACGGCCATTACGCTCTGTAGATTTAATTGCATACAATTCGAAAATACGTCCGCTCTTATCAAAGTCAGCAGCAGCAACACCCCACATCAATTTCAGATCACGAGGTAACTGCTTCTGTATTTCAGGCATACTTAAGATACGATTAACTTCAGCTGTATCGTTACGGTCTGCATAAGCAACAATAGCTCCTACGCCACTCTGGTTCAACTGAAGAACAGAAAGCAACGGATGTTCCTTCTTCATTTGTTCAATATTTGCACCAGAAGCATTAGAAGCAGTTTCACCTTTCAATGCAGCAGCTAAACTGTCTTTAGCAGAAATTGCAGGCTGAGCAGTAGCAACAGTATCTGTTTGTACAGAATCAGTAGCTGTTCCTGCAAGCAAATCACGAGCACGACTATCAGCAGAAGCTAATACCGGAACGATTTCTTTTGCTTCAAAAGTTTCCCAGAATTCCAGATTAGCAGAACCCTGCAACAATTTTCTGACACGTTCTGGTTCTTTAATACCAGGCAATTCTACCATGATACGTCCCATCTTACCTTCCAATGTCTGGATATTAGGCTGAGCCACACCAAAGCGGTCGATACGAGTACGCAATACATTATAAGAATTGTCTACCGCAGCTTTCACTTCTTCGCGTAATACAGCTTCAACCTCAGCATCAGTACTGCGTGTAGTTACTTTATCCTTTAACTGTTGAGTAGCGAATAACTCTGCCAGCTTTCCTTCCGGAGCCAGTTTCTTGTATTCACGAATAAAAATTGTGATAAAATCATCCTGACTGGTAACCTGTTGTTTTGCAGCTTCAGCAACGGCTTTATTAAATGCCTCATCTGTTTTGTTATCAGCCAAAGCTTTTACAACATCCGGTACAGAAACTTCCAGAATAACGTTCATACCACCTTTCAGGTCAAGTCCCAGTCCGATTTCCATCTCACGACATTGTTTCAGCGTATAACTGCCCAACCAAACCTTTTCATTCTGTACTGAATCAAGGTAGTGAGTTTCCCCTTTCGGATCTTCTGCCGCCTTTTTCATATGATAGCGGGTTACAAAAGAGAACGAAAGATAGAACACACATACAAGGGTCAGCAATATCGCAAAAACCTTTACGAATCCTTTGTTTTGCATGTTACTTTAATTTATATATTTACTTTTTAATTAATATACGTTTATTCAAGGTTGCAAATATAGTTTTTTTTTCATTTATAAAGGGAAAGGTTTCTAAATATTTAAGTTTTAAGCTATAAATTTCCCTTTTTCAAAGAAGCATTTCATATCAGTATTATAATTTGACAGATCAAATCGTTAGAAAACAGCTGTACTGCATAACTAAAATAAAAACAGGCCAACTTCAGAAAAGAAGTTAGCCTGTTTTCGTTGCGAATTATTATAAAACAAAGATCAATCTATAAAAAGTATTTCGCCGAAATTTGGTCTGGCAAGCATCAATAAAAATTTATTTCGTTTTTTCAAGCAAGCACCAAACCGGATAATGATCAGAAGCGTTTATGGAACGATCAATTTTACACTCCAGTATACGAAAAGCATCGCTGGCAAAAATATGGTCTATGCGGAAATAAAAACGATTCTCATAATAAGTAAAACCAGGTCCTCTACCCGCCTTTCTATAAACATCATTCAAGCCCTGTCCGACTACTCGATGAGCATACGAGATAGGAGAATCATTAAAATCACCGCAAACAAGCATATAGCGAGTACGATTCACAGCAATAGCCTGTGCAACAGAGTCCGCCTGAGGGGCACGTACAGCCACAACCTTTGCTATTTTATGAAACAAATGCTTTCCCCCATTTTTTATATTCTTTTCCCTTGGAGATTTCAATATATCATTATATACAGTCTTATCATGTGCATCAAGCTTATTCGACTCCAAATGATTATTGATTAACACAAGAGTATCATTTCCAAATTTCAACCGATAAAGAATACTGGCATTGGATTCAGTCTTATAATCTATTGTTTCTGCCGAAAGAATTGGATAGCGTGAATAACAAGCAAGTCTGCCCGGCCCCTCTCCCTTTACACGTACATGGTAAGGATAACATGCCAAAGCACGATCTATTTCCTTTTGTTTTACCTTTGCACTAGGATTAAACTCTTGCAAGCAAATAATATCAGCATCACTGTCCCGCAAGTAATTGAGAACAGGATTACCTTCCTGTTTATCATACTCTTTCGTTAACGCAATATCCTGCGTGTTATAAGTAAGCAACTTAATTACCTCTCCTCCTTCCGGTTTCTCTTCTGATCCCAGCGGACAATAGTTCCAAATACTGCTCCAGCCGGCAACAAGAACCAGCAACGGAAAAAAAGCATACTGCCATTTGATACAAACCCACACAAATATAAATAGGAGATTAGCAAGAAACAGAAAAGGGAAAAACAGCCCAGCACACGCCCACAACGGATGACTGACCGGAGATATATACGGACTGTAAGCACTTATCAAAAAGCCAATGGCAACTAATATATTTAAGGTAAACAATACCCACCGAACCAAACATCCAATTTTCCTCATATCTACATTATTTTATATTATCAATATTGCATTCGGATATATTTTTCTTCCATTGGCAGAAGCCCAAACGAGCTTTATTTACTTTTTACTTGCATCAAACAAGCTCTTTTTTTCAGCATCAGTCAAACTACCGTAGCCAGACTTACGCAACTTATCTAATATTCTATCTATTTCCTCTGTACGTTCTTTTTTTCTGGTATTAAAATCATAGTCTTTCTGCTTGTCACTGTAATGCACTTTCATTTTAGGCTTTCTGGGAACAGGCTTCCAGCTTCCAGATAAAAAGTCGAGTATATTATTTATCCATTTTGTTGCATCATGGCCCTTCTGTAACCCTGCGGCAAACCACCAACCGGCTAAAGCCCCTCCCAGATGAGCAATATGTCCACCTGCATTTCCTGAAGTCATAAACAACAAATCCAGCAACAACATGAATATGGCTACCTGCTTTAGCTTTACAGTACCGACAAACATCAACTGAATAGGATAGTTTGGCTCACGTACACCAACTGCAATTACAATAGCAAGCACTGAAGCCGAAGCTCCTAACAAATAAGAAGAATATACCGCACCAGCAAAATAGGGAAACAAATTATATGCAAGCATATACATCAATCCTCCCACAATTCCGCCTAATACATATAAGCCACGCAAATGTTTTGCCGAAAAAAATTGCAAGAACAAACGCCCGAACCAGTACAGCCATAACATATTGAACAATATATGCAGTATGCCAGCATGCATAAACATATAGGTAAACAACGACCAAGGCTGTCGGATAAAACGCTCCCACCAAGCGGGAAATTCCAAATAGTTCGTCCAAAAGCCAGCAGGCTGATTAAACAAAGTCAGTACAATGTTTACCAGTGTGACAACCAGGAAAACTCCTATATTTATATATAGCAGCCGAGTTACAATATCCCCTCTCCTGAAATTTTCTTTTAGGTTAGTAATAAAACTGTTGTCCGCCGCCATTCTTCTTTCTCCAATATATAATCAAAATAAAACCAAAAAGCATTCCTCCCAAATGTGCGAAATGAGCTACTCCGTCACCTCCTGCAATACCAAGAACAAGCTCCAACACAGCATATCCGATTACAAAATATTTCGCTTTAATCGGCATCGGCAAAGGGAAGATAAACATCTGACTGTTAGGGAACAGCATACCGAAAGCTAACAAAATAGCATATACAGCACCTGAAGCTCCAACCGTATTCAGACGATTCAAAAACTCAGCCATAGGTATAACTCCCATACCTGTATCTACTCCATCGTAGTGCGACCAACTAACCAAATACTCTGTATACTGTACAGCCTCCTGTATTAGTCCGGCTCCTATTCCACATAAGATGTAGTAAAATAAAAAACGCTTAGGACCCCAAACTTGTTCAAGCACCCGGCCAAACATCCACACGGCAAACATGTTAAAAAATATATGCTGGAAGTTGGCATGCATAAACATATAGGTAATAAGCTGCGCAGGATTAAAATCAGAGGCCAGGAAAAAATGTAATCCCAACAAGTTTTCCACATCTATGCCGTAGCGTCGTGCCACTATTGTGCCAAAAAAGCACAATACATTAATAATCAATAGATTTTTAGTTACTGTAGGTAGGTTGTTCATAAGTTATCTATTATTCATGTTTTACAATACTATCACGTAGAACCAATAAACTTTCAGGTCCCATATTAAATAACAAATCTATAATACTGAGATTAGGCAAAAAATTGTTTTTCTGGTCAAATACCTGATAATAAGGTTTAGGCAGAAAATCCGAATCACACTGCACATATGCTTTTTTAGGATGTATCAATTCACGAAAATCATCCATATCCTCTACATTGGCAACATAATCCTTTGTCATTACAAAGGAAGGATGTAAATCGATCTGTTCACATATCCAGTTACACAATTCCATATTAAAATCGAACAAGAATTCATATCTATGTTCATAAAACCGATGAAACTCATCAGCATAGTAATCGAAAAAAGGACTTTGCTTATAAGCTGCAACAAAAGCGTTCCAATGCACATGCCGCCAGTTGCCATGATCAGAAATACGCACATCCTTCATCAGGCATTTTAAATCATCACTTTTTTCTGTCGGGATAGTCAACGACAAACTTCCATCTGCCGAAGCTATCGTGCAACGATTACGATAAGTTTGCTTCATATAGTGGTCAAACTGCTCTATATGTATAGTATCATACGCAAACAACTTCGTATAATATTCTACTGGCGCAAGATACGCCGAACTAAGTATAACTTCTTTCTTCATTCTTATTGCACACGTTGAAAAAAACGTTCTTTACAGGAAGGAAACCAGATAAACCATGCTTTACCAATAATATGATCTTCCGGAACAAAACCAAACAGCCGTGAATCGTACAAGTTTACAGGATCATTCGAAGCCATCCAATAATAGTCTTTACTGAATGTAAACGAAGTGGCAGGTTTTCCTTCTACCCACAACGTATCGCCCCGCACTTCAGCCTGCTTCTGCTCATGCGAAACAATTGTATTACATAACAATACTACATTCCACGGATATACTTTTACAGCTTCCCCTTTGCGAGGAACAACATAAGGATGTATCTCTTGCGAAAGTCTGTTGTTTAGCGGAACAAAATCGATTCGCTGTCCTGCTTTTTGTGAAACCAAATAAAATTCATAATGACTAAAGCTACGGATATACCCTCCATCTTCGGTATATCCTACCAGTGAATTTTCTTTCAGCCCTACTGCATCCAATATAATCTTCATCAGATCTTCTTTCGATGCAGGATATACATACAAAGCCTTACTGTCCGGACTTAAAATCTCATCTCCGGTATTTATCAACTCTCGATTCAACATCAGTGTATCTCCGGGAGTAGCAATACAACGGCTTATAAAGACACTGCGCCACTCAAGCCGTTTATTTCGCTGAGTAGCCCCCGGATCATTGAAAATTACAATATCCCCTTTCCC
>ENA-OPST01000186-OPST01000186.1-human-gut-metagenome-genome-assembly--contig:-NODE-186-length-22570-cov-1.693937_pt1 | contig 22570 bp, 14 predicted proteins | sample MGYA00241812_ERZ501915 | MGnify/ENA primary metagenome ERZ501915 (study PRJEB25962, sample SAMEA2042453) | human gut metagenome | biome: human gut; feature: human-associated habitat; material: faeces...
ACGGGAACACGAATTGCAACAGGGTAATCTGTCTGCTCAATGCTCCAGTCGAGGACTGCAAGGTAATCTTCCTTAGTTGTCGGAGCGATATAAACAAGGTTAGGAATGTTTGAAATCATGGGAATATCAAAAATTCCGAGATGCGTAACATCTGTCATACCGTTTACCGATGCAGTCTGAACAAGGATTGTTGCAGGGTTTGAGTCAATGCACAAGTCCTGTGAAAGCTGATCGTAGGTTCTCTGAATGAATGAGCTGTAAACATTGAATACGGGCTTGCCGCCGTTCTTTGCGATAGCAGATGCCATTGCAACGGCAGTCTGTTCTGCGATACCTACATCAAGAAACTGTCTGCCGAATGCCTTTCTCTCATCAGGAGTAAAGCCGTAAAGTGCGGGAGTGCCGGCTGTAATCGCCACAACTGACTTGTCAGACTTCATCTTATTTCTAAGATAATCTGTTGTAATTGAGCTGTAGTCCTCCTCATCAGGGAAATTAACAGTAGTTTTGCCTGTTTCAATATCAAACGGCATACACCAATGCCAGCTTTCTTTGTCGGTTTCAGCAGGCTTATAACCTTTACCTTTAAGAGTGTTAATATGAACAACAACAGGATGATCAATATCTTTTACAGACTTAAAAGCCTTGATAAGCTCTTCAATATTGTTGCCGTCCTTGACATATACATAATCAAGCCCCATTGACTTGAAAAGGTTACATTCAGCCTTGCCGTCTGTGTCACGAAGAAGTTTGAGATTTTTATAAAGTCCACCGTGATTTTCTGCAATCGACATTTGGTTATCATTTGCTATAATAATCAGGTTTGAATCCATTTCACCGGCAACATTAAAACCTTCAAGAGCCTCACCGCCGCTGATTGAGCCGTCACCGATGAGTGCAATAACATTACCCTCGCCGTTTGTCACATCTCTACCTCTTGCAAGTCCGCAGGCAAGGCTGACAGAGGTTGATGTATGACCGACAGTAAACACATCGTGTTTGCTCTCTATGGGGCTTGTATAGCCTGTTACATCATCGTAATGCTCCTGCGCAATATATGCCTCTTTTCTGCCTGTGAGGATTTTATGCGGATATGACTGGTGTGATACATCAAACACAAACTTGTCCTGTGGTGAATCAAATACATAATGAAGGGCAATTGTTGCTTCTACAATACCGAAATTCGGGCCGAAGTGACCGCCGTGAACACTTGCACGGTGAAGTAAAGCGTCACGCATCTCCGATGCAAGAGCGTTGAGTTCATCAATACTGAGTTTCTTAACATCCTGCGGTCCGTTTATTTTTTCAATATACATCGTAATCAGAGCTCCTTATCATATAAATTTTAAATATAAATCTGAGATATCTCTCTTTAGCTATATTATATAACCTAAAGCTAACTTTAGGTCAAGAGTATTTTTTAAAAATTTATCTTTTACATTCTTTTTTTATGTATATCGTTACAACGCAATAGCATAACCCTCGACAGGTAACTATAATTGAAACAGGCACTTACATAATTGCAAGTGCCTGTTTCATGGCTGAGCCGGCGGGATTCGAACCCACGGGTGACGGAGTCAAAGTCCGTTGCCTTACCGCTTGGCGACGGCTCAGTATATATTTTACTTTTATGATTATTAAAAAAACAAGCCGCCAAAGAATTTCTTCAGCGGCTGTTGGTGACCCATCGGAGATTCGAACTCCGGACACCTTGATTAAAAGTCAAGTGCTCTGCCAACTGAGCTAATGAGTCAAATGGGGTGGAATGCCGGATTCGAACCGGCGGTCTCCAGTGCCACAAACTGGCGCGTTAACCAACTACGCTAATCCCACCATAAGTGGCGCGCCAAAAGGGACTCGAACCCCTGACCTACTGCTTAGAAGGCAGTTGCTCTATCCAGCTGAGCTATTGGCGCATCAGTTGCTGACCTCAGTCAGCCTTTATATTATACCCATATACGGCATATTTGTCAACACTTTTTTGAATTTTTTTCATATTTAATTTTTAAAAAGTTTTTTTCGGACAAAATCCGTCAAATTATGGCTTTCCGTATTTCTGAGCAAGAGCAAGATTCCTATAATCGGGTTCAAATGAAACCTCTCTTATAAGCTTTACAAACTTAGGAAGTTGATACCGCTGATCTTCACTAAGCAATTCAATTTCTATTGTTGCCCTGTCATTCCAGAACGGATAAACATCAAGTTCGTAGTATGTGTTGTTGTCAACAATGCAATATCTGTCTTTACTGATGATGCCTGTAACATACTGCCTTTGAGCAAGGTACGAGTCGTATTGTTCTTTTGAAATATAATTTTCAATTTCGATCCGCTTAATATCCGATATTTTGATTTTTACAGTTTTGATATATACAGCCTTGTCACCCTCTCCCCTTTTGCGGATTCTGAAATATCCTTCCTCGGGAGTAGTGAGGTATGCCTGTGTAATAGGAATTCTGCGACAGGTTTTTATGCTGTTCAAAAATTCAATATCAGGATATTCAATCAAAAATTTTCTTTCAATTTCAAGTGGTTTCGGAATTCCGAGAAATGCGACAACCTCCTTAAGAAGTCTTTTCAGCTTAGTATCAAAGTCGGTCGAATTATCAATAATTCTCAGATGCGGTGTGCCCGTCCACACAGCCATAACATCTGTGTCAACTTCTCTTGCTTTTTCAAGACTTTCTTCTCTGCGAAAAATATTAGTTTCTTTTCCGTAATACTCTTCTGCACCGTCTGCGGAAGTCACAAGATGAAATACTGCGTCATAAGAGCTTCGTATTACATCTTCATTCAAATTGTGAATACCTGCATACTTTGCAAACTCATCTTCCGTAACATATGCTCTGCTGTCAAGCAATCCTCTGTCAAAAAGCAAAACCGCCTTTTCACAATCCATATTTTTGGCAATTTGCGTTTTTTCATTCTCCTCAGCAAGCTGAATTTCAAACAGTTCTCTGTGAAATTCATAAGAGCCGACATTTTCGGGGGTTTTGCCCTCACTAAACAATCTGCTTGCAACCTCACCGATTGTAATTGTAGGAATATTAAGCTTTTTAAGCTCTTCGCTGATATATTTTAATGCGGAAGTCTTGCCGCCGCAAGGTCCTCCCGTCAATACTATTTTTACAACTTCAGCCATAAAATCACCCATGTAACTTATTAAATTAAGTATATATCCCAACAGCAATTTTTTTATTCTGTAGAAGAACATTGTTGTTTGTTTTTGCTCTTTAAAAGATAATATCGGCAAAATGAAAGTTTCTTATGCAGTAAAATTCATATTATACATTAAAAAGCGTATAAATTATCATAAAAATGGTGAAATATGCTGTTATAACATTGACAAGTTGCGTGTTAAAGTGCTAAAATATGTGTATAACCAATGAGGTTTTTTCTTATATTGAAAGGAAGTATTTATGATGGAAAAGCAGAATATTGACTGGGCAAACATTGGCTTCGGTTATATGCCCATCGGTGAAAGATTTGTAGCTAATTATAAAGACGGTAAGTGGGACAACGGCAGTATGACAGCCGACACCACAATTACTATCAGCGAATGTGCAGGCGTTTTGCAGTATGCTCAGACTTGCTTTGAGGGTATGAAAGCGTACACTACCTGTGACGGCAGAATTGTTGTGTTCAGACCTGACCTTAACGGACAGAGAATGGAGGACAGCTGTAAGCGTCTTGAGATGCCTGTATTTCCAAAAGAAAAGTTTGTTGAGGCTGTTTGCAATGTTGTTAAGGCAAATGCCGATTATGTTCCTCCGTACGGCACAGGCGCAACACTTTATATTCGCCCGTATATGTTCGGCAGCGGTCCTGTAATCGGTGTTAAGCCGTCGGCAGAATATCAGTTCAGAGTATTTACCACTCCTGTAGGACCTTACTTCAAGGGCGGTGCAAAGCCTATTACAATTAAGGTTTCAGACTTTGACAGAGCTGCTCCTCACGGCACAGGTCACATCAAGGCAGGACTTAACTATGCAATGAGCCTTCACGCTATTGTTACCGCTCATGCAGAAGGTTTTGACGAAAATATGTATCTTGACGCCGCTACAAGAACTAAGGTTGAAGAAACAGGCGGTGCTAACTTTATTTTTGTAACAAAGGACAACAAGGTTGTTACTCCAAAGTCTAACAGCATTCTCCCCTCAATTACCCGCCGCTCACTTATGTATGTTGCTGAGCATTATCTTGGTCTTGAGGTTGAAGAAAGAGAAGTTTACTTTGATGAAGTTAAGGACTTTGCAGAATGCGGTCTTTGCGGTACAGCTGCCGTAATCTCACCTGTCGGCAAAATTAACGACCACGGCAAGGAAATTTGTTTCCCGAGCGGTATGGATGAAATGGGTCCGATTACAAAGAAGCTTTACGATACACTTACAGGTATTCAGATGGGTAGAATCGAAGCTCCCGAAGGCTGGATTAAGGAAATCAAGTAATCAATTTTATACATATAACAAGACGGTCTGCAAGAACAGACCGTCTTTTATTTGCAGTTTTTAATTATATTGTTGTAGGCAACATCCACGGCACACTCATCTATATTGCAATGCAACACATAAAATTTTGTATGACGAATAAGATTATCGAGATTTGAGAGCAAAGACATTCCGTCTGACTTATTCACAAATTTGACAGTTGATTTATAGAGTCTTTGTACAATCTCATTTGTGTCGGGAATTGTAACAAAATTATCGTCTGAGCGTTCTATGAATATTATAGCGCCTATGGGAACGGTTTCGTTGTTAGCAATTCCGCTTCCGCCGTCAAACGGAGTTCCGCAGCATAGCGGGACTTCGTTTTTAATTTTCACAACAGGCTTATCGTCATTGAGAATATGAGCTTTTGAGCCGAATCTTTTCAGCCACATCTTTGTATGAGTGGATTTGCCGACGCCTGAATCGGCGGAAAACAAATACGCTTTTCCGTCAAAAACAAGTGCTGAGGAATGCACAAGCATAGCGCCACGGTGAATTATTTTGCGGTTAAAAATTGACGCCGTTGCAAATTCTTCGGCTTCATCAATGGTTGAACCTTCAACCATACGGCTCAACAGGGAATTTAAGTATGAGTCAGACGGTATTGCAGAAAAATCTGCACTTCTCTCCCCTTCATACAAAAACGGTTCGCACAATTTTTTTAAGTAATCAAATTTTGGTTCAATTTCAACGATAAAATCAGCTATTAAATATTTTGGCAAAGCGTCCTCCGAAATAAAACAGACTCACAAAAAGTGAGCCTGTTTTTTTATTGGTTAGTTTAAATGAACGATAAACTTCTGAATTTCCGTTGCGTCAAATACTGTGATGTCACCGTCTTTGTTATAATCGGCAAGATGTTTTTGTTCTGCCGAAAGTTCAACAATACCGACAACATACTTCTGCACAAGAGTTGCATCTAAAATATTAATCCCGCCATCCATATTAACATCACCGACATCATAAGCAGAAATGCCCTCAAACGGAATATTGTTAGCCTTTGCATATTCCTCAGCATAAGAACCGTAACTGCCCTTGATTGTTACAGAAGCAGTTTTTCGGAACGCAGACCTGGAAATTTCAGTAACAGAAGACGGAATATAAACAGACTTCAAAGATGAACATTCAGAAAACGCATAATTACCGATTTTGTTTACTGTGTCCGGAATAACAATAGATTCAATTGACGAACACTTATAAAACATCTGTGCGTTTATTAATGTTATTTTTGAATTAAGATCAACTGATTTTAATGAAGTACATCCTTGAAAAAGGCAGATACCAACATCCGTACAATTTTCAGAAAGCTTTGCAGACAAAAGATTTGTTGCGTCTGCAAAAGCACTATCGCCAACCTTAGTAACAGTGTTTGGCATGGTTACAGAAGTTATTGTTGTATTTTTTGAAAAAGCAAAAGAATCAATTCCTGAAACGGTCTTATCCAAAATTGTTTCTGGAATAGAAACATTAGAACTTGAATTATCATAATCAGAAACGGTAATAGTGCCGTCACTATTTTTTAAAAATATGAAATGATCAAATTCATAATAAGTTTCTGCAAAAAATGTTGTAATACCAATTACAGCTAACAAAACCACTGTAACGGAACACACAAGAATTTTTTTGAAATTTTTCATAATAGTTCCTCAATTGTACATATGGGGCAAACGAAAAATATTTGCCCCATAAAAATTTAATATTTAAGCCTATTAAGCAAAGGGTTCATCACCGTTTTCAGGCATTACGCCGCCATTTTCAGTAATCGTTCCCTCCGGATCACTGTAATTGACCTTAGCAAGTATAGATTCGAATGAGAATTTCACAATTTCAATTGCAGGTTTGATATACTGTTTTTTCATAAATTTCTACCTCCCCACAATTACTTTTTTGTCTCAGAGTTGCCGATGTCATAAAGGTTAAAGTAAACTGCGCCGGTGATTTTGAAAGTACCAGCAACTGCATTACCGTTTGCGTCAACCTCATACACATAATAGTATGCCTTCATAACATAATTTCTGTATGCCTGAGTATTCTTAAACTTAACATAGTAGTCAAGTCTGTTCTTATTGTTATAACCTGAATTATTAATTTCAAACTTATAAGCAATATTGCTAACGCCATCTGCATTTGTATACTTCAAGCTGGGAGAATTACCTGTGGCAAGGTTTTGAATCTCATCGGATGAACTATTGAATTTAATACCAGAGTAATCAACAGTAGAACCTACAGCGCCAAATGTACCGCCGTTTTTAACTTTATCTTTTGTAACTTTAGCATTCTGATTAAGTTCTACGATGACACCCGTTTTGTATTTAGATGACTGATTAAGAAGTTCAGCGTCAGGTGACATAAATGCAACTATAAAGTCAGCATAGAGATAGTCGTAGTTAATACCTGCCTCTGTGTACTGCTCACGAGTATATGTCGCATTGCCGATAGAGATATAGGACTCACTCGTACCACCGTAAATAGGTGTTACAATAAAGTTGTCAGTAACTCTGAGATTAAAATACTGTGAATAGCATCTTGCAATTTCACGTTGTGTATTCTCAGAAAATACAGACCAATAGAGGAACTTTTCGCCGTTAACTTCTGCTGCTGTTTTGTAGAAGTCGCCTGTATCACTATTCTTGATATAGGAATTCAAAGCGAGTTCGTCGATGTATTCAGGTGCAAAGTCGGTTTCATTATCCTTATAATACTTTAAACTTACTTTAAACTTCTTACCGGTCTGAATACCGTCGAGAACTACATTTGTACCGTTAATAGTCGGAGACTGCTTTGCGATACTCCAGAGACAATCTTTATGAAGGTCATCAATAGCAGGAGCATTATTCATAATAAGTTCCTTATGTTTATCGATAGTAGGATCAATAATATAAGCATTTTTAGTGGAATCATAATAAGTATCGTCAAGCTTAACCTTTACTGTATAAACTCTGTCCTGATCAAAACGGTTCTTATATCTGTAGTTAAGCACAGCGTCACCTGTTACAGGAGAAATATCCGAATAGTAGTTAAGAGCCATAGTAACCTGTTTACCGTCTGAATCGAACAAATAGGAGGGAGTCACAGTAAACGAATGTTCAACAGTTCCTGTCTTTCCTACATCACTATCATCTTCACCACCAAACTGCTGATACTTGCCATCTTTATCCTTATCATAGAAACTGTAAAATGTATTATTGCCTGCACAAACTGTTTTGAGTTTAATACTAATGTATTTATCACTCTGTACAATCGGAATAGTGATACTGCCTGTCGTATAATCATATGTAGTTGTTTTACCATCCTTGTCAGTAAGGTCAACTTGTATATAGTATGTGCCACGACCGCCAAGTTTATCGGGACCGTCATATGCTGTATGCGAAAGTACAAGCTGACCGCTGCCGATTTGGACATATCTTGCGACAAACTCTGTATAAGCACCTGTTACAAGCTCAATTTCAGACATAGCGTCTTTATCGTACTCAATATAATTACCTTTTGCGTCTATTGCATACCAACCTTTGAATAACCAAAGGCTTGAAGAAGATGCGGTAAGAACAGCATCTGTTGCGTTCAACGGAAATTCATATGATGTTGCGTCATTAATAGCAGCTTTAACACCTGTTTTCTTTCCTATAAAGCCGGTGTTTTCAGTATTTGTGTTTGTGTCCTTTGTAAAACTTGTACCGTGGTCTGTACTGAATTCTACGCTTGTTTTGAGTGTTACCTTAACATCGTCAGCCTTAGTGTAGTACCAACGACCGTCAACACGAATACCGTCGTTTGTGGAGTTGTTAGAAGTTGCCGCAGTCATTTCAGACTCATAACAAATCTTAGTTTCAGCACCCTTATAATCCTTGAGGGCATTCCAAATTGTGTTTGTGCTGCCTTCGGCAACATCCTCATCAGTTAAAATAAAGTCATTAGGGTTACCCTGTACAATAAATTTACCATCCTGATCGAATACATACCACTCAGTTGACCAAACGCCTACTGTAGTTTGCTGGTTACCTGTTGAAACAACATATAACTTTTTAGCCTGTGTAGTGTCAAGATCGTAACCAAGAACATCTGTTTTATTACCTGAGAAGTAATTAATAAAGTCGTCCCAGCCATTATGAGCTTTCCCGTAAGCTGAAATGTCGATTGTTGTGCCTGTCTTATCAGGAGCATTTTTCGCATTAGCAAGAAGTGAAGACTGGTTTGAAGCACCTGTTCTGTACTTTACATCGAACATGATTGTATCATAGCCCTGCTCTGCAAGTACAGCAAAGTCCTTATAGTCATATGACTGTCTGTTAGCAACTTCTTTTCCGTCAGCATCTTTTGCTCCCTTGAGATTTTTATGAAGACCTTCAAGGCCGTAGTTGTTAATTGTCATACCTGAAACAGAATATGGCTTAGTTTGGTCTCCGCCATAACCAAATTGTTTTTCTCCGTTAGCGTAGTAATACTTTGGAACTTTGATATAGAAAAGTCCGTCCTTGTTTTGGAGCATTGGCTGTCCCGGGTAGGCTGTCGCACTATATGCGTTGTTATTGTCAACTTTACCAGATTTGTAATAATACGTATAAAGAGCTACCGTATCGCCCCATTTACCTTTAAGCTTATCAGCGTTTACATAGAATGTGATGTAGTCACCTTTCTCTTCAATATGAGTGTTGAAATAAACAGGTGTGATTTCAATATCAGTATTTGTACCATCTATTGTATAGCTTGCAGAGTAAACACTGGGTTCGGTCTGCTGTGCAGGAACAGTTTTACCGTTTACGCAATAAGCATAAACATAGTAGCCTGCTTCTTTATAAGCTTTATTAACGGTTGTCTGAACAGTTATGATTGAACCTTTAACAGCCATATATTTTGTATAACCGGCTTTTTCCGAACCTGTTGAATCAATTACACCGCTTGTAACTTTTGTTACACCATAATCCTGTGTACCGTTCGTGGCAATAGTACCGTTTTTAGCAAATATATTTACTGCATTTTTAGGAGCCTCTTTGAACTTAGGCTCAGCAGAGTATGTGATTTTCTTTGAATTTAAATCAAGATTGTTTATATTAATGGTAAAGCCGGTAACATCACTATCACCGTTAATGTAAACTTTTGCAAATTTTACACCATATGAGCCACCAGCCGGTTGTTGTACATTCGCGTTATAGTTATCAAGAGAGAATCCCTTATCACTAACATTAATAATTTTAATATTTTCACTACTATCATTAATTATACCGGAAGTATTATTTTCTTTAGAAAAAATGATAAAATACTCCTTATCCTTGGGAACATCGGCTGCATTAAAGGCTGCGTAGTATTCACCCTTTTCATTTTCATAAAGAGGAACAGATTTATAATTTCCTGTTTGGAATGTCGGGTCTGTGCCACAGAGAAGATAATAGCCTGACGGAGTGACGGTTACTTCTTCAAAGTTAGCGGTTACGGTTGTGTCAGCTGTAATCTCAAGAGAAAGTGAAGGTTCGGTACGAGTTTCTGGTGTGCCATTATTAACCGTTACAGTCCAGTCGGAAAGAGCGTAGCCACTGGTTGGTTTTGCAGTGAATGTTACTGTATCGCCCTCGGTTACTTTTGTATCGGAAGTGAGTGGATTTGTTCCGTTGCGTTTAGCGGAAACAGTACCGAATGTTGGGTCGTTTGAATTGAATGTTACTGTGCATGTTTTTGCTTTACGGAATGTTACTTCTTTTACGGTAACATTCTGAGCAGGCATTGTAAATGTTGCGTTGTTGCCACTTACGGTGGTTTCAATTGGAGTACTACCGTCTTCACCCACAACAGTTACTTTGTCAAGAACTTTGCCAGTTTCAGGAGTTGCAGTAACAGTAACCTTTTCGCCTTTTGCAAACTCTGTCTTATCAACAGACGCAATTGACTTTATACTATCTGCTACAATAACATTGTATTTTGTGGTATTTTCCTCTACCCAAACACTTGGTGCATTTTTATCAGTCTTTACAATATAATGAATCTTGTATGTGCCTGGTTTACTAAAAAAGAAGTCGTTACCTTGACCTGAATTTTCGTATGTGTTATACGCTGTAACTGATGAATTACTCGAAATAATATCATATGTACCTTCGTTCGGACCATAATATTTGTCCGAACCATTATCCAACTTAATCAGCTTAAAATACTTACGATTATTTACATTTACATCATCATCTGTAACAGTAATTATTTTACTATATGAACCGTCTGATTCAGCGGTATCGAATTTTAAAGCACTATTATAACCTTTCCATCCCTTAATTGCTGACAGATCACCTGTAAGTCTGTACTCGGGATCAATAGCGGTAGACTTGAATTTTACATATACATTAGTATCTGCATTTACTGTTTCCTCATAATAAGTCTTAGTGCCGGCATCAGTAATTGCGTTTTTGCAGTCAGCATCTCTGTACCAACCCTCTACTGCGTAGTCTTCGTTTGGGGTTGCTGTTACAGACTTGCCCTTTTCAACAAAAGCAGGTGATGTACCGATTGAAGTTGAATCAGCATATGTAGCTTTAACAGAACCCATAGCTTCATCATTTACACCATAAGTTACAGTGTATTTTGGAGCTTCTGCGTTAACAATCCATGTTTTTAAATTATTAGCATCAAACCAAATTGTAAATTTAGATGTTGCATTACCTACCTTACAACCAGGTTTATTATCCCAATTATTAACATTATTGTTGACATCTACTTTGTCACCGTCAACATTTACAGTTTTACTCTCAGGATATGTTTCCCAAGCTGCACCGTACTGTATGCCATTATAGCTAAATCTAAAGCGGAAACTGTTGTTATAAAGATTACTATCTACAACATAATAAAAACAATCAGATTCAGCATCATATGTCATTGAAAAAGATGTTGTAGAGTTAAGAGGATCTCCACTTGTTCCATATAACAACTCAGCCTTAGGAGTAGTTTTAACAGTTACTGTTGCAGTATCTGAAACAGAAGTATAGTTATCAGCTGAAACAGATACAGTATAAGTAGTTGTTGCCGAAGGAGTAACGTCAATTGATGCAGTAGTATCAGAAGTTGTCGCTGTACCAACAGTTTTGTTACTTGCATCAGTAAAAGTATAAGTTACTTTATCAACACCTGCTGCTTTTTTCGTCAAAGTTGCAGTAAGTTTTGTACTGCCACCTGATGTAACAGTTGCAGGCGAAGCTGTAAGTGATACGCTTTGTGCTACTGAATTAGAATCTGAATAAGTGCTCCAAGTATAACTATTACCGTCAGCAGATACTTTAATCAAATTTTGTCCATTTTCCGGAACTGTAACTTTCAAAGGTTCTTTCTATTGGTTGTTTACACATGCCTTACCTAATGAACCATTTCCTGGTTTATTAAAATCCATATCTGATTCAATTGTTGTCGTAAGAATATAATCATTAGGTACATTGCCTTTGCTAAGATAATCCCACTTCCAATTATTACTCTGAACTTGACTTATATAATTTAATTCGGTAGGTTTACACGCTGAAAAATCATAATATAACTTTTCACCTTTTGGGATAATACCATCCTTTGCACCTACTGCATTAACTGTTGAAACAGTACCGATAAGCATTGTTGACAGGAGCATCATTACCGCAAGGATGACGGAAACAGTGCTTCTGCCTAAATGAGAAATTTTTGTTTTCATAAATATTACCTCCATAACCGAATATTTTGGTTTTAGTTAGGTTCGGGTTCGACCTTTACCGCCTGACCAACGGTAAAATATAATCAGCAAAGCCATGGGATTTTGAAGTTAATTTACAAAAAAACAACGAGAATTCAGCCGAAAATTGTATCCTTAACCTGTTTCAGTCAAAATGTGAACACTATAACCCATATTCTTTATAGTAGATTATACCATTTTAGATTAATTTTTTCAATTAGGTTGCAATAATTTTATTGTGTTTGTTTCATGTGATAGTTTTGTGTTTGTTTTTACATTCAGTTTTGCCGTTTTGACAAGATATTTTTATGTTATGCACAAGTTATGGTGCGTTTTTTGTAGAATTCGTCTATATATCGGTGTTTTTAATTATTCCGATTAAGAAATTGTTATGCCGTGTGCTACAAATTTGATAATGTTATTTTGCTGAAAGTTCAATATTTGAATGTTGTAAAGTAACATTATAAAATCAGTTTGACGGAAAATTTTCTGCCTTTGCGTGACGGCAGTCCAACGGACACAGCTACGGATAACCGTGCATAGTTTAATATACAAATAAAAATGCCCGACTGCGGTGTCGGGCATTTTGTTTGAGATTATATGATTTTTGATTATTTATCCTTACTTAAAAGCATACGGTCGTTTTCAAGCTTTGAACCACTTGCTTTTTCAAACATTTCGAGGAGGTGTTCAACCGTAAGATTTTTCTTTTCTTCGCCTGAGATATCGAGGATAATTTTGCCGTCACTCATCATAATAAGACGGTTGCCGTGAGTAATTGCGTCATGCATATTATGAGTTACCATAAGTGCCGTAAGGTTGTTTTCGGCAATGATTTTGTCGGAAAGTTCAAGCACCTTTGCGGCTGTTTTCGGGTCAAGGGCGGCTGTATGCTCGTCAAGCAGGAGAAGCTTTGGCTTTTTGATTGTTGCCATAAGGAGTGTTATTGCCTGACGCTGACCGCCCGAGAGAAGTCCTACTTTTGAGGACATTCTGTCCTCAAGTCCGAGGTCGAACTCTGCAAGCATCTGACGGTAACGGAGTCTTTCGTCAGCCTTTACGCCCCACGAAAGTCCTCTTTTCTTGCCTCGTCTTGCGGCAATTGCGAGGTTTTCTATAATTTCCATATCGGCTACCGTGCCTGTCATCGGGTCCTGAAATACTCTGCCGAGGTACGGCGCTCTTTTATGCTCGGGCAATGCGGAAATATCCTTGCCGTCAATAAGAATCTGACCGCAGTCAACAGGCCACACGCCTGCAATTGCGTTGAGTGTTGTTGACTTGCCTGCACCGTTACCGCCGATTACCGTACAAAAATCGCCGTCATTGAGGGTGAGATTAACTCCGCAGAGTGCCTGCTTTTCGTTTACTGTGCCTTTATTAAAGGTTTTCCATACATTCTTGATTTCAAGCATTCTTAACCCTCCTTCTGTGCATTTTTAGCATTCATTTTTGCAACTTTCTTGAATGAAGTCTTTCTCTTTTTCTGGAGATACGGAACTGCAAGGAAGATTGCAACGATAATTGCCGTGAAGAGCTTTGTATCGTCTGTCGGCATCTTGAGCCAGAGTACGATGCCCATTGCGATATAATAAAGAATACCGCCGACAATTACAAAGACCATTCTGATGATGAAATTCATGTGCTTGCGGAAAATTGCCTCACCGAGAACTTCACCGATGATTACAGCGGCAAGACCGATTACGATTGCGCCTCTGCCCATGTTGATATCCGCAAAGCCCTGATACTGAGCAAAAAGTGAACCCGAAAGTGCAACGAGTCCGTTTGAAAGTGCAAGAGCAATTACCTTTGTAAAATTGATGTTAATGCCCTGTGCCTTGCTCATTGCAGGGTTTGAACCTGTTGAACGGATTGTTGAACCCTGTTCCGTGCCGAAATACCAATACATTGCGGCAATTACAATGGCACAAATTCCAAGGCCTACGAGAATTGCCATATTTATATTGCTTGCAGAAACAACAAGTGTATAGTTTCTGTAGCTGATTGGGAGGTTTGATTTTCCCATAATATTCAGGTTAATTGAATAAAGAGCAATCTGTGTGAGGATACCTGCGAGAATGTCGGGGATTCCGAGAAGCGTGTGAAGAAGTCCCGTTACAAGACCTGCCGCAAGACCTGCAAGGATTGCTACGATGATTGTTGCCCAAACTGGACAGCCGTTGATGAGCATAACTGCGGTTACTGCACCGCCTGTTGCAAATGAACCGTCAACGCTGAGGTCGGCAAAGTTCAAAAGCTTAAAGGTGAGAAATACACCGAGTCCCATAAGTCCCCATATTATACCCTGAGCAATATTACCAGGAAGTGCGGATAAAAAGCTCATTGGATTAAGAGAACCGAAGTAGTTTGCTAAAAAATCCATAAAAACCACCTATACATAAAATATCGGGGTGTCGCTTGCACGGCACCCCTGCCAATATTATTTTTCCGAATATGAATTATTCTGCTTTGATTTCTGTGTAACCGTCGGGAACTTTGATTCCGTATGTGTCACAACGATCTTTGATATATTCTTTTGTTACATTCGGAGCGGCCTCAACCTTCATCTTTGTGATATCCTCGCCATTTACAAGAATGTTGTAAGCCATTTCACCTGTTTTTCTGCCGAGTTCGTCATAGCTGATTGAAAGTGTTGCAACACCGCAGCCCTTGCAGATGCCTTCTTCGCCGGCAACAATAGGAGTTTTTGCGGCTGTGGCAACATTGTCGATGATACCTGTGTTAGATGCCGCTGTGTTATCTGTCGGGATGTAAAGAACATCGCTCTCGTCACAGGCAGTCTTTGCAACTGCGGCAACATCGTTTGAATCTGCAAATGAATATGATTTTACAGTATAGCCTGCATCCTTGAAATAAGGAGTGATTGTATCACACTGATACTTTGAGTTAGCCTCAGCCGAGCAGTAGAGAATTCCGACATTCTTTGCATCGGGGAAAAGCTCCTTGAGCATTGCCGCCTGCTGATCAAGCGGAGCAAGGTCTGTTGTACCCGAAACATTCATACCCGAAACGCCGTTCCAATCAGACTTGTCAAGCGCTGTGCCGTAGTCTGTGATTGAAGTACCGAGAACCGGAATATTCGGTGTTGCTGTGTATGCTGCCTGAAGTGCGGCAGTACCGTTGCCGAGAATAAGGTCATAGTTTGAAGAAACAAACTGGTTACAGATTGTAGCGCAGGTTGCGGAATCGCCCTGAGCGTTCTGCTCGTCAAACTTTACATTGTCTGCGCCGAGTTTCTCAGTAAGATAATCTTTAAAGCCTTTTGTTGCGGCATCAAGAGCCTCATGCTGAACAAGCTGACAGATACCGATATTGTAAACCTTACCGTCCGTGCCTGAATTATCTGCCTTTGAGCTTTCTGCAGAACCGCCGCATCCTGCAAATGCGAGTGACATAGAAGCCGCCGCAAGAGCAACTGCGACAATTTTTTTAGCTTTTTTCATTTTAATTTCCTCCTAAGCTTTCAGCACTTTCACGCTGTAAAGCATCATATACTTCTGCACTTTTATGCAATAAAGTGTTTTAACAACATAAATTATAATACAAAAAAACGAAATTTTCAATAGCTCTCACTAATTTTTATTACAAATAGCTGAAATAAAAGTTTGTTTTTGGTTATTTTGCCACCACATTTTCGTCACCAAGCTGATATTTGAGTTCTTTTATCATTACAGAATTGATATCAACCCACATTGACGAGGGGGCTTTCACCTTTCTTTTAGTGTCGGTAAGATAGAAAATAACAGGCGTTCTGCCGTCAAAAATGTCAAGAACACGCTTTGCACGGTTGTATTTGTCGGTATTGAGGTCATCAATACGCAAATACAGTGCAGAAGGCTTTTGTGTATTATTTTTCACGGCTTGCATCTGATAATTTTGCGAAAAATGTTCTGTGTTTTTTATTGCAACAGGGTTATTTTTGCAATCCTCGTTTGTACGGGCAGACGCTATGGAATCGCAGATGATTTTCGGCTCTTCGTTTTCTTTTAAATTGACAGTTCCACGGAACAGCAACGCACCGCCTGCACCGAGAAGGGCGGAATATTTTTCATATACATTCGGGAAAATCACGATTTCAAGCATTCCGTATCTGTCCTCGGCATTGACAAAAGCCATAATCCTGTTATTTTTTGTAAGCTGGGTTTTCAGCTTTGCAACTATGCAGACAATGCTGACTTTTTTTCCGTCAAAATACATACCGCTGTCATTATTGATTATATCACCCGTTTTGTCGGCATGGATTGCTTTTGAAAAAGTTGTGTATTCATCGAGCGGATGACCGCTGAGATACATTCCCGCAATTTCGTTTTCCATATGCAAAAGTTCGGAAACGGGAAATTCGGGCAAATCGGGAATTTTGGGCTTTGATGATTGAGCATCAACCTCTGCGTCATCAAAAAACGACATCTGACCGCCCGCATTTCTTCTGCTTTCATACTCAACATCATCAAGAACGGTTTTACTGATTGCGAGCAATTGTCTGCGATTTGCTCCGAGTCCGTCAAATGCACCGCATTTTATCAGACTTTCAATTGCTCTGCTGTTCATATTTCTGCCGTAGAGCCTTTTGCAGAAATCGAAGAAATCTTCATAAGGATTGTTTATGCGCTCCGAGATGATTTCATCTATGAAATTTCTGCCGAGATTTTTAACGGCAAGAAGTCCGTAACGGATATCGTTTCCGCTGACCGTAAAATGAAGATTGCTTTCGTTGACATTAGGCGGTAATACACGGATTCCGAGCCGTTTGCACTCAGTGATATATGACGCAAGTTTATTTTGATTATCAAGAACACTTGAAAGCAGAGCCGCCATATATTCACGGGGATAGTGGCATTTGAGCCATGCAGTTTTGTAGGAAATGTTGGCATATGCCGCCGCATGGGATTTGTTGAAAGCGTAGTGTGCAAAGCTTTCCATTTCATCATAAACGGAAATTGCCGTTTTTTCATCAACCCCACGGCGAATGCATCCTTCAACTATGATATTTCCGTCATCATCAGTAAGACCGTGAATGAATATTTCACGCTCCGACTCCATTATGGCAAGTTTTTTCTTGCTCATTGCACGGCGCACTATGTCTGCTCTGCCGAGGCTGTAGCCTGCAAGCGTTCTGAAAATCTGCATAACCTGTTCCTGATAAATTATGCAACCGCTTGTAACTCCGAGAATTTGCTTTAAAAGCGGATGTTTGTAACGAATATGCGACGGATTGTGACGACAGTCAATATAAACGGGAATGCTGTCCATAGGTCCGGGACGATAGAGTGCCGTAACGGCTATAAGATCCTCAATTCGCTCCGGTTTTAGCTGAGTGAGAACATTTTTCATTCCTTGGCTTTCAAACTGAAACACACCCTCCGTGTATCCTTTTGAAAACATTTCAAAAACTTTTTTATCGTTTTCATCAACCATATCGGGATTATAGTCGGGATTTTTATGTTTTATCTGCTTTTCTGCATCATTGATTACGGTTAAGTTTCTGAGCCCGAGGAAGTCCATTTTTAAAAGACCGAGTTCTTCAAGCGCCGTCATGGTGAACTGTGTTACAACATTATCGTCATTTTTTGACAGCGGAACATAGTCGCTGACGGGCTTATCGGTGATTACAACTCCTGCGGCGTGCATTGTTGCGTGACGGGGCATTCCCTCAATGCTCATTGCAACATCAAGCAGTTTTTTTATCTGCGGATCGTTATTGCAGCGACTTCTCAGATCGGGACTCAGTTTCAGCGCTTCCTCGATTGTCATATCATGTTCCATAGGAACAAGCTTTGCAACAGAATCTACTGTCGCATACGGAATTTCAAGCACCCTTCCGACATCTCGGATTGCACCTCTTGCCGCCATTGTACCGAACGAAATTATCTGTGCAACATGATCTTCGCCGTATTTACGCACAACATAGTCGATAACCTCTCCCCTGCGTTCCTTACAAAAATCGACATCAAAATCGGGCATACTGACTCTTTCGGGATTGAGAAATCTTTCAAAAAGAAGATTGTACTTTATCGGATCGATTGCGGTTATGCCTATGCAGTAGGCACAAAGTGAGCCTGCACCCGAGCCTCTGCCGGGTCCGACAGGAATTTGGCATGATTTTGCGTAGCTTACAAAGTCATTTACAATGAGGTAGTAATCTACAAAACCCATTTGCGACACCGTGTTGATTTCATATTCAAGTCGGTCAATCAGAGCTTTGTCGGGATTCTCGCCATAGTGTTTATAAAGCCCCTCATAGCATTTTCTTCTGAAATAATGCAGATGATCTTCGTTATTAGGAACATCAAATCTCGGAAGCTTGCGTACACCGAATTCAAAATCCACATTGCACATATCGGCAATTTTCTGTGTATTGTCGATTGCTTCGGGGTAACTTGCAAACACCTCACGCATTTCATCTTCTGTTTTAAGATAAAATTCCGAAGTTTTGAACTCCATTCTGTCGCTGTCATTGACTGTTCGGTTGGTCTGAATACAGAGAAGAATATTGTGAACCGTGCTGTCCTGTTTTTCGATATAATGACAATCGTTTGTTGCAACAATGTCAACACCGATTTCACGGGCAAGCTTTATGAGGCTTGGAATTATCCTTTTCTGTTCCTCAATTCCGTGGTCTTGAAGCTCTATAAAAAAGTTCTCACTCCCGAATATATCACGGTAGAATTCTGCCTTTGACTTTGCACCGGCATAATCACCTTCAAGGAGCTTTTGAGGAATTTCACCCGCCAGACAGGCAGAGAGGCAGACTAAGCCCTCATGATACTCGGCAAGGAGTTCATCATCAATTCTCGGCTTTGTATAGAATCCCTCCGTAAAACCCTTTGACACAAGCTTGATAAGATTCTGGTAGCCTGTATGATTTTTGCAGAGCAGAACCATATGATAGTATTTTCCGTAGGAAGAGGTCTTGTCAAAACGGCTTTGCGGTGCAACATACACTTCACAGCCGATTATCGGCTTTATACCCTGTTTTTTGCATTCCTTATAAAAATCGACTGCACCGTACATTACACCGTGGTCGGTGATTGCGAGTGCAGTCATTCCTTTTTCTTTTGCGGCTTTTGCAAGTCTGCTCAGACGGCAGGCACCGTCAAGCAGACTGTATTCTGTATGAAGATGTAAATGTGTAAATGCCATTTTACTCACCTGTTGCTTTTGCCTTTATTTCACCGTCTGAAAAACGGAGTGTAAATTCATCTCCGCTGTTCAGCATTCTTGCGGAATTTACCGCCTTACCGTCTTTTTCAGCAATCGAATAACCTCTTGAAAGAATTTTAACGGGGTTGAGTCCTTCAAGTTTTGCGGCTGTCTTTGTGATGTCGGCAGCCTTTTTATTTATTGTTTCCTGAACAAAATGCTGTATTTTCGTTTTGCAAAGTTCAAGAGATTTTTCATATTCAAAAATTCTCTGTTGTGGTGATACAACGGACAGTCTTGTTTTTAATTCTGTAAGAGCATTATATTCCTGCCTTAATTTCAATGTTGCCATTGACGAAACATACTGCTTTTGCGATTTATAGTAATCAACAAGCTCCGCAGTATCGGGAACTGCAAGCTCTGCCGCCGCAGACGGAGTCGGCGCTCTGAGATCGGATACAAAGTCACAGATTGTAAAATCGGTTTCATGACCGACAGCGGAAATTACGGGAATTTTACAGTTGTAGATTGCATAGGCAAGGTTTTCATCATTAAATGCCCACAAATCTTCAATTGAACCGCCGCCCCTGCCGATTATGATAACATCACAGGCGTTGTATTTATCAAGTTTCTGTACGGCGTCAATAAGTTGGGCTGAAGCATTCTCGCCCTGAACAAGTACGGGACACATAATTATGTCGGCAAACGGAAATCTTCTTGAAAGAATGTTGCGAATATCCTGAACTGCCGCACCTGTGGGAGAAGTAATTACACCGATTGAATTCGGAAACGGCGGAATTTTCTTCTTATGTTCGGGAGCAAAAAGTCCTTTTTCGGCAAGCGACTTTTTAAGTTGTTCATAAGCAAGCGAAAGCGCACCTATGCCGTCGGGCTGCATATCTTCAATATAAAGCTGATACTGACCTGTGGGTTCATAGACTGCAACTCTGCCACGGCAGATTACTTTCATTCCGTCGGTCGGTCTGAACTTTAAATTACGGGCATTGCCGGCAAACATTACGGCTCTTATAACGGATTTTTCGTCTTTGATTGAAAGGTAGATGTGTCCGCTTCTGTAGTGGTCGGTAAGGTTTGAAATTTCACCCGTAACAAAGACAAAATTCAGCCTTGCGTCATTTTCAATAATTGACTTTATATAGAAATTCAGTTGTGAAACACTTAAAACTCGTGGTTTGCTAAACTCGGGTGTGTACATCGTTATACTTCCTGTATCCTAAATATGCAATTCCTGCCGAGTTATCTGCCGAAAACTGCGGCGGTGCGAATATTGCATTGTATTTTTCTTCAAAAGAATTTTTTATTATTTGATTTGACATTACTCCGCCTGCAAAGAGCAATGGAAGTTCTCCGTATTTTTCAAGCAGTCGCTTGGTCATTTCGGACAAGGTCTGTTCAATATATTTAAGACAGAATGCCGAAACATATTCGGGAGATTTGCCTTCGACAATCAGCTTTTTAGAAAGATTTTCAACTCCGCTCAGGCAACAATCGCAACCTTTGAGAGTTGGTTTCACCTTGATTTTTTCTGTATTTTTAAGGGCAAGCTGTTCAAGCTGAGGACCGCACGGAAATTTTAAACCGAGCATAAGTCCTGTGCGGTCAATCGCCTGTCCTGCATTAAGGTCGAGTGTGTGTGCCGCAAGTTCAACGGAAAAGCCCGTGCCGAAGCCCTTGGCAAATACTGCCTCGGTTGTTCCTCCGCTGACATGGAAAGCGATAAACTGCTTATCAAACAGATCTGTCCTCTGCGAGCCAAACAGCGCCGCCGAGATGTGTCCCTCCTGATGCGAAAAGGTGTAGAGAGGGATTTTCATTGCGGAAGATAAAATTTTTGCCGTGTTCTCTCCAACGGTGAAACACGGCATATATGAGCCGTCAACAGGTCTTGGACGGCTTGACGCCGCAATTGCGGCTATTTTGCTTGTATCAACATCTTTCAAAAGTTCTTCAATAAGCGTGTGCAGCTGTGCTGTGTGGTGAAACACAGCGTCACTCTGACGAAGTCCGAGCTGACCTTCTTTTACGGGAAGAAGTTTTTTCTGCTGAACCATTTCGCCCGTTTTGCTGTCGTAAAGGGCGGTTGATGTTGTGTAATTTGAAGTGTCAATTCCGAGAAAAAGGCTCATATCACTTCTCCGACTTTCCCGAAAATTCACGGGAATATGTGCCGAGAATACCGTTTACAAATTTGCTCTCGTCGATTGTATATTTCTTGGCAAGTTCAACAGCCTCGTTGATTGAAACGCTCTGCGGAACATTGTCAAGATACTTCATCTCATAGATTGCAAGGCGAAGAATAGCAAGCGACGGCTTTGAAATTCTTGAAAGAGTCCAGCCCTTTTTCAGGTGGCTTGCAATGATTTCGTCAATCTCCTCATGCTTGTCCTCAATGCCGGAAACTACAGCCTGAGCATATGCGCAAACACCGCCTATAAACATTTCAGAATTATCATCTATTGTTTCTTCAAGAGGCTCATCGTCAAAAGACTTTGAGAACAAAAGCATAAAAGCCTGCTCTCTCGACTCACTTCTTGTAAGATTAACCTCTTCCTCAAAAATATCATTAACTTCAATATCATTAGTTACATTGTTCATTTCATTATCCATATTAAGCCCAACTTTTCGTTAAATTAATTTAATAAAGGTAGTTATTATCATCAAGATTATACCATAACTGAAATTGAATGTAAATAAGAATTGACAAAGATATCTGTGACAAATCATTTGAATTTCGGAAATTTCTTTCTGAATAACTCTTCAATAATTTTAGTGCTCTCATCACAGCCGAATGTATCGGACTTTATGCACAAATCGTAGTTATCTGCATTGCCCCATTCGGAAGATGTAAAGTATTTGCAATGGTCGGCTCTTTCACGGTTTACCTTTCTGACCTTTTTAAGAGCATCGTTTACGGAAAGATTATCCCTTTCGGAAATTCTCTCTGCCTCGGTATTTTCATCGGCTGATACAAATACATTGAATGTATGCTTTTTGTTTTTGAGAATCTCGTTTGCAAGTCTGCCGACTATTACGCAGGATTCATTCTGTGAAATGGTTTTTATTACATTTTTTTCACGGTTAAAAAGGCTTTCGACATTCGGCATATTTGCGGTATCAAGCGGTCCGCCGTACCACGCAAAGAAATCGTGAAGTAAAGGATTTTTAATTGTCTGTTCATTCTTTTCAATAAAATCAGGAGAATAGCCGCTCTTCTCAACAACAAGTTTTATCAGCTCGT
>ENA-OPST01000193-OPST01000193.1-human-gut-metagenome-genome-assembly--contig:-NODE-193-length-22006-cov-3.952986_pt1 | contig 22006 bp, 16 predicted proteins | sample MGYA00241812_ERZ501915 | MGnify/ENA primary metagenome ERZ501915 (study PRJEB25962, sample SAMEA2042453) | human gut metagenome | biome: human gut; feature: human-associated habitat; material: faeces...
CTCATGTACGGTTCTTAGGGGAGAAGGGGGCAGCAATGCCCTTGACTTACCCGATGTGCAGAAGCAGGGCGACTTCTTTGTGGAATCACCTATTATTTTGTTTGCCAGCATTATATGGTATCTCAAAATCTATCAAGGCGGCAAATACTGCACGTTCCCCCATGCGATTGAGTTCCTGAACCGCCGCTATGAGGATATTTTCCCTATACTGACCTCTTACCCGGAATTGGAAAACTATCTTTCTCCGTTCATGGACGCATGGCTCGGAGGGGCTGCGGAGCAGTTGATGGGGCAGATAGCAAGCGCGAAAATCCCTTTGTCAAGGATGATTTCCCCGCAGCTCTATTGGGTGATGTCGGACAGCGAGTTCACGCTGGACATCAACAACCCCGAAGAACCGAAAATACTCTGTGTGGGCAACAATCCCGACCGTCAGAATATCTACGGGGCCGCTCTCGGTCTGTATAACTCCCGTATCGTGAAACTCATCAACAAGAAAGGGATGCTGAAGTCGTCGGTCATCATCGACGAGCTGCCCACGATTTATTTCAAGGGGTTGGACAACCTTATCGCCACCGCACGAAGCAACAAGGTTGCCGTGTGTCTGGGCTTTCAGGATTTCAGCCAGTTGGTGCGCGACTACGGTGATAAAGAAGCGAAGGTCGTGATGAACACCGTCGGCAATATCTTTTCCGGTCAGGTGGTGGGTGAAACCGCCAAGACGCTTTCCGAACGCTTCGGTAAGGTGTTGCAGAAACGGCAGTCCATTTCCATCAACCGGCAGGATGTTTCCACCTCCATCAACACGCAGATGGATTCACTCATCCCGCCGAGCAAGATTTCCGGCTTGACGCAGGGTATGTTTGTCGGTTCGGTATCCGACAACTTCAACGAGCGTATCGAGCAGAAGATTTTCCATTGCGAGATTGTCGTGGATGCCGAGAAGGTGAGGCGCGAGGAGAAAGCCTACAAGAAAATCCCCGTCATTACCGACTTTACGGACGGGGACGGCAACGACCGCATGAAGGAAACGGTTCAGGCGAATTACAGGCGCATCAAGGAGGAAGTGAAGCAGATTGTTCAAGAGGAACTGGAACGTATCGCAAATGATGAAAACTTGAAACACCTGTTGCAGCAGAAATAACAGATTCCTTTATATATGAAAAAGGGGATGTGTCAAAACACCCAAAATATGAAAATTACCCCTGTCACAGATATCTGTAGCAAGGGTAATTTTGTTAAAAAGAGAGTTTTGACGCCCTCTTTTTATTCTCAGATTTGAGATGCTTGTTGATGGTGGTAATGGCAAGCGTCAGCAAATAATTTTTCAGCTCTGTATCGTCTTTAAGCAGTATGCTGTATTCTTCGGCAAACATTCTCAACAGTCTGGTTCTGAGTTTCGACATTTCTTCACCGAAAGGTATCTGTCGGTTTTCTTGCCAATACTCAATCACTACGGAAGATACCAGCCACTTGAACTCGGATTTCATCTCTTTGCCGAGTTTCTTGAAGCGGATTTGTTCGCTAATTGGCGGCTCGTTGTATGGCATTATGTCTGCCGGGTCATAAACGGATATACTGCCGATACCATAATCCATGATTATCGGTAAATCAGTTTTTACTTCATTCTTATGTTTCTTCTTTTTAGCCATACCCGTTATTGTTGCAGGAAACCTTTACCTTTATCAGTAAGATAGTATTTCTGTTGCGGACTCTTGGAGCCTATGGGATAAAGTGAAAGAACCAAACCGGAATTTATTGCCGGATGGATATAGTTCTTTAAGAAATTCCTTTTATCTTTCATTCCCGTTTTCTCCATGATTTCTTTAGCAGAGAGAGTGTTGTTCCCAATAGCAGACAACAGTTTTCCTAACTGTGGGGTTACTGTGGGGTTACTATAGGGGTGCTGTGGGGTTGCTGTGGGGTCTTGTCCTACTGTAGTTCTTGTATAATGAAACACAATCCATACAGCATTGCCGTCGGTATGAAACTCCGGATCCGGAATACCGACACGGCGACATTCGTTTACCATAAGGGCTATGCCACGTCCCCAACTCTCCAATACTGCACTTTTGTACAGCACATTGGCTACTATCAGATTTTGTGGTTCGGAATTGTGGCCACCCAACAGTTTCTCAATGGTAATATCAGGCGGAAATGTTCCGCTGTTTTCAATCTCCACGCGGTCATCATAGATAGCAATCCCGACTGAACTGCCGGGGCGATGGTAAACACGATGTGCAAAAGCATTTATGCAACATTCTCTCAATGCCTTATATGGCACATTCAGTTCCTCTTCTCTGTACAAACCTTCAATTTTACCGGAAAGGGACAAATGCTTGAAGAAAAATGCCATTGCAGCATCCAGCAAGTTGAATATATTGCCTGTCACACGCTGATTATCTAAAAATTCATCTTTTGTCGTTCCTTTGAACCGGGCTAAACGGAGCAGACATTGGGGATAATGGTAGAAGTTTCGTCCGAATAGGACAACGGAAGCATTGTTCAGCTTTCCATCATTCAACAAGTCAAATTTTTCAAGGATGGTTCGGACATCCTCCTGCATAGAACCTTCCGGCAAACGTCCGCCTCTGATTCCTCCACGTACTGCGCCCAAGATTGCCGTTTCGTCAAGGTCGGATATTTTCAAGCCGGGATTTGGCATGGAATCCCAAGCATAGGTTCCGCCTCGCTGCATAACCAACAGGTTGTATATACCCTGCGGCATGGCAGATGTAACGCTCTCTATCCGTTGATAAGCCCTCCCCTTATAGGTGAACGGGCGCATATATCGTTGTTCTTCCGCTGATAAAGCTATAACACTTTTGTTCGTTCCCGGAATGTCTGTATAGGATATATCAATGGTCGCAAACGGCTCGATTCGTCTGATGGTTTCAGCAATATCGCGCTTCGTCTTGTCGCTCACTTCCTGACCGATAATCTTTCCCTTGTCGGTTACACCGAACAGCACTGTGCCGCCCGTACCGTTCAGGAAGGCACAAAGAGTTTCCATTCCACGCTCCAACTGCCCGGTAGTTTCTTTGAACTCAACTGTCCCGCCTTCGGCTCCGGCAATCAGTCCGTTCAATATTTCGAGGTTATCTATTTTCATCCGTCATTGATTAATACTTGCAAAGTTAATGATTTTAATCGGCTTTCCGGCAGATAATAGAGTGATTGTAAATGAAGAAGGATAAGAAACCGTATAATCCGGCCGCTTATCCTTTGTTTGGCATTCGTTTATCTCCTCATCCGCTCCAATTCATCGTCATGTCGCATCTTCGCGTTCAGTTTGTCCTGCATCTTTTCAAGGAAGTAGGTGCGACTGTCGCTTTTCCTGCGTTTGATGTCCGTATAGAAGCGGTAGCAGTCTTTGGACTCCACACCGAAAAAGGAATAGAGGACAGGGGCAAGCTCTTTCAGCGAAGCCTTGCCGCCATTGATGCAGCCGGTGGCGTAGAGGGCATAGATTAGCTCTACCAACTCGACGGCATTACCGGTCCATTGCAGGGCTGGGACTGTGGCTTTGGTTTCGGATGTGGATGTTAGTGGTGGCACGGAGGTAATTGCAGAAGCGGATACTATCTTCTGCATCTTTCGGATGAATGATAACGCCTTGCGGATATACACAGTGACGACATTCTCCTCCGATGCCGACAAGTTCTGCGGATGGTGCTGTAATTCGATTTCGGCAAAAGCCAACGCCACAATAATATGCTTGGCATCATTGCCGCCGTAGCACAGGTTTATTACTTCCTGCACGAATCCGCCGTATGCCGTTTCCGTGCTACCGTTGTCTTTTCCGTTTATCATGGCGAAAAACTGTGTTTCCGCCAGTATGAGATGGTTCATTATCTTTTCTGTTTTGAGGGTTTACACTTGTTTATCAGTGTGCGCACACTGATATATGGTGCAAATCATAGCCCTAAACACGAGAAAAGATTGTGAGAAAATTGTACTACATTGTTTTTCAGAAAGATAAAATTCAAAAATAATTTTATCCTTGATTGCATCCCTTGTGAAATGTGTTCAGATTCTGAACATGTGTTCACTTTCTGAGCACGGAAATCCCGCCAAGATGTTCATAATCTGAACATTTTATGCCCGTGGCTCTTTATGATAGGTAAGCCGGATTACTCCGTCCCTATAAGTTTTGTTCTCCATAAGCCGCCAGTCATTCATAGGTAGTGCTGACTTGAAAAAATGCGCTCCGTTTCCGTCGATGGTTGGAACAACGTATAGTATGATTTCATCTATCACGTTCATCCGTAACAGTCCGTTGGCATATTCGGTATTCCCGGCAGTTACTTCCAACAAATGGCAAATGCTTCCACCTTCCTCCCTCCATTCTTGAAGCACGGATACCGAATAGTCGGATGTCAGCTTATACAGGGCATTGGCACGTATTTCATCCATACCGTAATCTTCGGTTTGAAGCAACCGCTTCCGGGGATGCAGTTTCATCGGACAGCCATCTATTGAGATAACGGCAAGTAATTGTATTTTCGCCATAACGTATTTTCTTTCCTTTTTGGCGAGGCAAAAAAGTAGCGTGCAATTCACACTACTTTCAAGCGATGGCTCTGGTAAAGCCTTTACGGAGAGTACGTGAATGCACGCTATGCGTAAGCATAGCATAAGCATCACGCAATCGTCTCCGTAGTTTCAATTTACCAGATTTTCGCTCGAAACGCCTTGCGGTCTTATGTCTATATCATCGGCGAAAAGTTACCCGATCGCCTGCTATTTTCTGAAATACAATTGCAAAGTTAATCAATTATTGCCATTTACAGCCATACTCCGGTCAGTTTTCTTCATTCAATCCATACTCTACCAATTTATTATACAGCGTTGTCCTGCCGATACCCAGTATCTTTGCAGCCATTTTCTTGTTACCGGCTGCTTGTTTCAAAGCACGCAGGATACGTCCTCTTTCTTCATCCCCGCTCTTCAATGTAAAACAAGCGGAAGTAGCGGACGGTTCATTGTCAAGTTCCAAATCGGCTTCGGTTATCATATCGCCTTCTGATTGCAGGACTGCCGTCTGTATCTTCTGTTTCAACTCGCGCACGTTGCCCGGCCACGCATGGGCGAGCAGGGCATTACGGGCAGATGCGGCAAACCCTTTTACTTCACGTTCCAACTCACGGTTTGCCATTTCACGGAAGAACTCGGCCAATGGCATGATGTCTTCCGGGCAGTCGCGCAAGGGCGGCATGGTTATCACATACTCCTGCAAGCGATAGAGCAAATCCTGCCGGAACCGCTTTTCCGTTACGGCTTTCTGCAAATCCTCGTTGGTTGCAGCCACTATCCTCACGTTGGCTGTTTTGTCCTCCTTTGCACCGACGGGACGGTAACGGCGTTCCTGTATGGCGCGGAGCAGCATCTGTTGCATCTCCATTGTTAGGTTGCCCACTTCGTCAAGGAACAGCGTGCCGCCATCCGCTTCCAGAAAATACCCCGTCTTGTTTGCTTCGGCACCCGTAAACGCACCCTTGACGTGTCCGAAGAAGGCGGATTGTATCAATGACGGGGACAAGGCTCCGCAGTCCACTGCCACAAAAGGTTTATCGGCAAGTTTGCTTTGTTGGTGTATATGTTGTGCGATATGTTCCTTGCCCGTACCGTTCTCGCCCAGTATCAGCACGCTCATCCGGGTGGTGGCTACAAGGCGCACACGTTTCTTGATTTTCTGATAGGCTTCGCCCTGCCGGACGAATATCGGAATGTTCCATTGTAGTCGCTTTTCATGTTCTTTTTGCAGGGTGCGGATAAGCGGTATCAGTTTATCCTCCAACAACTGTTTCTGTATGTAATCCTTTGAGCCGAGCTTCATACTTTCCACTGCCGTATGCACCTCCCCGTAATTGGTCATAACGATAAACACCTGCTGTTTGTCGTTGGCACGCATCCACCGTAACAACTCTATGCTTTCACCGTCGGGGAGGCGTAGGTCGGCAACGACAATATCATCCACCTCTGACTTTGCCAATAGTTTCTTGGCAGTGGCAAGATTATATGCCGACATAGTATCGAAGCTGTCTTTCTTCAGCAGGTTGCAGACATAATCGTTATAGACGGGGTTGTCCTCAATCACAAATACTTTCATCCGACGACCTCCTTTCCTTTTGCGCAAGTTCTATGATAACTGTTCCCATACGAAGCATGGCATCCACGCATTTCCGCAATTCCATTTCGGAACATTCAGATTCTTGATGCAGCAGTTCATACAGGTTCCACAAGGGTTTGTCAGCACGGATAACAGCCCATGAACTTCGCTGACGGTGTATCCATTCGTCCAACGCCTTGCGGTCATTCCTCTCCATGATTTCCCGGACAGCCTGCATATCCTTTTCTGTTTCGGTTATCAAACGGTCGAGCATCGCCCGTTTGTCACCATATGCAAGCAGAGAGGACAAGTCGGGAAGTTCATCCTTGTCCGTACTTGTCAAAAGGCATTTGTCTGATACAGCAACCAGTTCGGAAATGGAAAATGGCTTGAACAGGCAGGCGGTAAATCCATTTTCCAACAGCTCCTCTTCGCTGCAACTGCCGGAGGCGGTCGCCACGACAATGGGAATCTCTTTCGAGTTGCTGACACTTGACGAGCGTAACAACTCCAACACCTCATAGCCGTTAATCTCCGGCATCTTCATATCGGTTATCATGAGGTCGTATGTGTGCTGCCGCATGGCTTCCATTGCATCGCCAATAGTGGTGAACGTGTCGCAATGCACACCTATACCAGCATACATTTCCTTTGTCATGGATAATACCATCGGATTGTCGTCCAATACGATGACAGAATAAGGTCTTTCTATATGAGCCAGACTTTCTGCGGCTGTCTGTTCTTCAATACCAATATCGGCAGTGTTCATTGGCAACTCCACAGTAAAACGACTGCCTTCTCCTTTTTCGCTTTCCAAGCGTATAGTGCCGCCAAGCATCCCGACTATCTGTTTCACAATGCTTAACCCCAATCCGAAACCGTCTTGCGTGGCGGCGTTGGAAAGCCGCTCGAACGCTCCGAACACTCGCTGTTGTTCTTCCGCACTCATGCCGGTTCCGGTGTCCTCTACTACAAGGGTCAGCCTATTGCCGTCATAGCTTATGACAAGTGAAACGCTTCCGGCATTCGTGAACTTGACGGCATTGCCCAGCAGGTTGTCGCATATCTGTATGATGCGCTCCTTGTCGCCATTCAGGATAATACCCTCCGGGCACTCGATGGTAAGTTTAAGATCTTTTGCTTCTGCTTGTTGCGTAAACTCCGTTTGCAACAGCTCCGCGATGTTTTCCAAACGAAACGGACGGACATTCGCCTGTTCCTTGCCGCTGTCCAAGCGGAAGAAGTCAAGCAGGGAGTTGAGCATGTCGGTCATTCTCTTGGAGGCTTGCAGGATATTGTCCGCATAACCGCTTATCTTTTCTTCTTCGTTGTCCTGCATCAGTTCCGCATATCCATGTATGGCAGTCAGTGGTGTGCGTAGCTCGTGGGTGATGGTGTGCATCGCTTTCTTGCGTGAGGCTATCAACGATTCGTTTTGTTTTACGGACTTTTGCAGTTGCCCGATTAAATCTGTTGTCTTACGTTTGTACTGCTTGATGCGGGTGGCATAGCGGTGAATGATGATGTATGAAATAATGAGCAACAGCAGCATGACACCCGTTATGATACCTACCTGCAAGAACGACTTTTCACGCATAGCGGATATTTCCGCCTCACGTTCCTGCAAGTCAGCCTGCACCTTGTGGTCCATCTGCTGGATAAGGGTTTGCAGTTGGCGGTTCAGTTCCGCATTGCGGCTGGCAAGGCTGTCGGCATATTCCGACAGACGATGGCTCTGGGCACGTTGTTGCGCTATCATATCACGGTTCAGTGTGTAGAGCATCGTGGTGGTCGTCGTCGGAGGTGCTTCCTGTTTCTTGCCGAACAACCCGAGAAAACCTTTCCTCCTCTGTTTCTTCGGCTCTTCCTGCCTGCTCGTTTGCACTATCACCGGCACCTGCTTGGCTATCCGGCGGTTGATGTCCGCCTGTTGTTCCAGAGCTTCCATGATGGCGCACAGCCGCTTTTCCTTGTCCTCCAGCAAGTGGCGCACGCTGTCTATGCGCACCGATTCGTAATGGCTCTTGAAGCGGCAAAGCATACTATCCACCGCCATCCGTTGCCGCCGGTATGCCGCCACATCCTTATCGTCCCATTCCAGCACCGACTCGCCCAAAAGTGACAATTCCACCACACCCACATACGCATCGTGTGTTTCCTTGCGGAAGCGGTTGATTTCACGGTTCTCCCGTTCCAGCAACTCCAAGTCGCGCCATTCTCCGAGCCACGTGCAGATGATGCCGCCCACCAGCAGAACTATCAACAGATAGCCTGCGGCAAGCAGCTTGCGGAAATGCTTGGTAGTGGTAACGAATTGTTCGCTCATTTGCTGTTTGTGTAAATACCGTTATTCAACATACGCATATAGGTCGTGGAACTTCGCAGGTTCATGGATGAGAATGGCGGCCATGCTACCGATGACCGCCACCAGAATTATATATCAGAATAGAATTCTACTCCTCAATGAAACAACCATTCTTCCCTTATTTACAATTGTTATAATTATTAAGGCATCTGACCACCGGCGATAGGTGGAATTTCTGTTAGTATGGGATTTCTCGGGATTGAGTTAAAAATTCTTTGGCCACGTATGGCTTGACTTGGAGGAGCGTTTTCATTTACATCAAGCCGATAACATCTATCGTTAAATGTTATAATTCCCCAAATACCAATGGTTCCTGGGATTCTCGCCAATCCTTCAGTAGGTTTAAAAAGAACAACATTATCTATTATTTGATTTTTAACCGCCCGATTCCATGATGTTTTAATACTATTGTTAGGCGTTGGAATATGAGCAACATACCTAATGCCATTGTGCCTAAAACTGGCCATATAACACCCCGAAAAACCTGAACTTAAAGTATCTATGCCATTTGAAGCAACGACTGCTATTCCATCCGCAATATATATGACACAGGCATAGTCTAATCTAAGAAAACGATAGTTACGGGTATATCCTTTTATTTGAAATGTCAAATTACTTTGCGTGGCAATCGGAGGGGTCAAACCTACATTATAAATATTTTGATAATGAAACCGTGCAATATTTGTCATTACTGCTCGACTGTTTGGCAATCTTAATGCTTGAATCAAATTCATATATTTACTTACTGTTACTTTCGTTTGTTATAGGCTCGATACATGATGCCATTATATCCATCAGTTTAGACAGACCTTCGGTCTGCGGCTGCTGACTGGCTGTCACATGTATCTGGTATTTTGCCGTTTGGTTGGTCATGCGGGTGTTCTCGCGGGCGGTCGTGACTTTGCCGCTGATTTCCGCATTTATAAACCAATGTTTTGCAGAAGCTTTTGCCTCTACTTCTGCGTTGGTAGTGCTTTTTACGTTTGATGTATCGGTAACCTCCATCTGGAAATCGACATCCACGCGATCTATGAGCAGGGAAGGAATAGGCACCAATCCTATAAACGGAGCCTTGACACTTTGTGACATTGTTGTCATTTTTCCATCCTGCTGTATCGGTCTTTCGACATCGAATTCCAATATACGCGCTTTATTGCCGCTTTTACCATCAAATGCAATTTGCTGGTAGAAATTCCATGCTGTCGCTGCCAATTCCTGTTGTGCTTCGGCTGCTGCAATAAGTGGAGCTGCAATAAGTTCCCGCATGGGAAGCCCCTTGAATTTGTCAGTCACGTTTGAATCTGCTTTAAGAACTGGAGAAGTTTCTCTGTTTTGAGTCTCTTCCAATGCAGCGGAGATAATTTCTTTCGCCTGTCCGCTTACATTTTCATTCAAGTTTTCCGCATTTTCTTGTTGCCCTTGGTTCTTTATTTCTTCTGCCATAACATTTGAATTTTAAAATTGTTAGATATTTTTTACAAAATCGTCAATGATTCGGGAAATACTCTCCGGAGTCTCCTGAACTTTAAAATTGACGCAAACCTCCATGACATCATCTGTATCTGGTTTTATGTTGCTCATCTGCATCTGGAGATTGGCTCTGTGCGGACTGGATAACAGCAAGTTGTTTTCCGGAATCTGTGATTCCACGCTTCCGACCTTCGCCTTGAACTTTATCTGCACATTATCCATTGCAAGATAATGATGGGATATCAAGGCTATAAGTGGAATATCAATAGTCTTGTCTCCAACCATGATTTTTTTTTGATTGGAACGTATTTGCGTTATTTGCATTTGTTCCTTCAAAAAGTCTGGTCAGATTTTGTATCTGATGATTCTGTAATGTATCTTGTGCACAGTTTACGGCGTACTGCAAACCATTCATAATATCAGAGAATGAATTGGTTTGAACACTGTCCGGCTCATCGTCATTATTTTTCTTGTCTCTGTGAAAAAGTCCCATGTTTTTAATTTAATTACTTGATTTGTTGCCTTTAATGAGCACCAATCTTGGCAATGTCCGGCTTACAGCTTCCATATTTACACTGGAGTCTATATTATTATTAACAATGCCTTGATGCCAAAACCTATATGGTGGATTCTCCGTGTGTTCCATCACGTCCTCCTTTTTTTATTGGGGTTATACTTCGGTTAATGTTCGTTGCGGGCGGAACATTTCCGCCCGCAACGGCTTACTGTTTCCTCAAGGTAGGCAATGCTCCGTTAAGTTCGTAACGCCACTCTGAGCCTGCGTTCTGCAAGGCGGTGTTCATGGCATCAACGGCGTTCTGCCAGGTAACGACAGAGCCGTCCACCTTCGTGGCTCCGGTGCTTTCCCTATTGTAGCCGATGCCTTGTTCATGATTGTTCTTCCAATAGCCGGCGGTCACGGTGGTGTAGTTATTTCCCAAAAAGCCGCCGATATGCATATAGCCAGTGCTACTACCCGTACTGGTTACGTTGCCCGTGGCATAGCAGGCAAGGAGGCTGCTTCCTGCGTTCATTCCCACCAGACTGCCGCCAGCGATATTCTTTTTGGGGTCCATTTCTATGATCACGTTGCCTGTGGCATAGCAAGCGGTCAGGGTGGCACTCGAATTCGTCTGACCTGCCACGCCGCCGACATCAACCATTCCCTTCACTGTGGCAGAGGAACTGCATCCGGTGATGGAACCGCCTATTTGAACACCCACCACACCGCCGACATACACCGTGCCGCTGACGCTGCCCGACACCGAGCAGTTTTCAATGGTGCCCCAGCCAGATCCTACCACGCCGCCAATACTGCCGCCATATATTTGATTGCTTGTTATCTGTACGCCCTCCATCACCACGTTCTTCACCGTACCAGCTCTATTGAGCCAGCCGAACAGACCCGCATATTCGTCATTTGTCGTAAAGGTCAGCCCCGTGATGGTATGGCCGCCGCCGTCGAAGGTGCCTTTGTATGAGTTGTCGTAGTCTGTGCCTATCGGCGTCCAGTCTTTGCCGGTGAGGTCAATGTTTTTGTCGAGGGTAATGTTAATGTCGGTCTTACCTCCGTTCACTAATTTGGCTACATTCATCAAGCCATCGGCGGAGGTCACGGTGTAGCTGCCGTTGCTCTCTATGGTATAGCCCAGGTCTTTTGCCGCAGCGAGGGAGACGGTGTAGGTATATTCACCGCCCGCCTGCCAGTCGGTAGCATTCTTCATCTTATAAACGAAGGTCTTGCCGTTAGTGAAGGTGCAGACGATGAAGGCCGTGCCAGCTGCCACATTTTGCGGGGCTACGATGGCGGTGTAGGTGTTGCTGCCCTTGTCATACGGGACGATTATATCCGGGTTGTCGCCTTCGGTGGAGAGGCCCGTCAGCTGCACGGATGCCAACCCCTCGGTGTAGTCCGTCAGAACGATGGTCACCCGTGCCGTGCGGTGGGTGAAGCGGAGCGTGGGGCTACCGTAGGTCACCGTCTGTCCGTCGGCTACGATGAGGTCGCTGCCCTCAAAGTCTTTCTGGGCACTTTGGTTGGCTTTTACCTTTACCGCAGGCGGAGTTGTCTCGCCAGCGGTGTAGGGCCACCACGCCGTGACGGTGATGTCGTTGTGGTTGGTCCAGTAGTACGGGTCGGTGGAGGTCAGTGTGGCGCTGGTGGGGTCGGCGGTGGAGGGCGTCACGTTGTACGTCTTCACCATGCCGTCCATCATGACTGCCACGCTCTGCACACCCGTCCAATTGCCATCCGCTGGGGCACGGGTGCCGGCGGTGGCTTTCGCGGCGGGATTCAGCCCCGTGGCGGTGAAGACGATGGGTGTGCCTTCCGCCCCTTCTGGTAGGAAGCCCGCTTCGTCCTGTGTGCAGGCGGCAAGGCCGAGCAGCAGGGCGATGGCTGCGGATATATGGATGGTTGTTCGTTTCATGATGCGTGTTGTTTAGGGGTTGTTATTGTTTCTTTTGCAGTACGGGCAGACCGTCTGTGCCGAGTGCCCACTGGTAGTCATTGTCGGTGAGGGCGATGTTCATGCCGTCGACGGCTGTCTGCCATTTCACGGTCGCGCCGTCCACCTTCGTGGCATCTACCGTTCCTCCAAAATTACGGAATTCTCCTCGCTCGGCATTGCCTCCCCAATAACAGGAAGTTATAGTATTGTAGTTGAAACGCACTATAGCTCCAGATTCATAATCTTTCAATGTGCCGTCAAACCAGCAAGCTGTGATACTGCCATAATTTAAATCGGCTATACCACAAGTTCTACCATATGCAGAAATTTTTCCCGTCACAGAGCAGGCAATGATTTGACCCTCATTTTGCTCCACTATTCCAGCTGCTGATCCACTACTGCCATACAGATTCACATCTATGAGTTGTAGGTTCTTTATCACACCACGTACATTTAATAACCCAAAAAGTTCAGTAGTCGCTGCTGAAAAGTTTAATCCCGTAATGCGGTGTCCCTGCCCATTAAAGACGCCGGAGTAGCCAGGCCATGTGTCTATCCGTGTCCAATCCCTACCCGTCAGGTCGATGTCGGCGGTGAGGGTGCAATTAATCGATTCGTCCTTTTGTGCGGCTTTGTTCCATGCCAGTAGGCCGTCAGCGTTATAGACCATGTAACTGCCGTCGTTCTGTATAGAATAGCCCAAATCCTCAGCCTCGCCGCTCTCGCCGCCGCCGTCAACCCAGCTGCCGATGGTGCAACCCTCTAACGTCAGGCCGGTGGTGTTCACCTTAACGGTATATTTATAGCGGCTGCCCGCTTCTAATACGACGTTGTTCTGCGGACGGAAGTAGAAGGTGCCGCCGCCGAGTTCCACCTTGACGAACGGTTTGCCTGCCGCAACGGTCTGCGGGGCGGTCAGTGCCTCGTAGGTGTTGCCGCTTGCGTTGTAGGTCTTGATGGCGGTCGGGTTGCCGTTATCGGCGGACAGGCTCACGAGGCTCACCGTGGCACCAGCGACGCTCGTGAATCCCGTGCCGGGCTTCAGTTCGATTGTCACGCGTGCCGTGCGGTGGGTAAATTCAAGAGTCGGGTTGTTAAATTCCACCTTCCGGTTCTCAGCAGAGATGAAATCGCTGTTTTGGAAGTCAGCCAGTTTGCTTTGGTCTTCTGCCACCTTCACGGCAGGCATCTGTGTGATGTCAGCCTTGTCGAAGGGGCACCATGCCGATACGGTAATCGGGTCGCGGCTGGTCCAGTAGTACGGGTCGTTCTCGCGTGAAAGCGTGGCACTCTTGAAATCGGTAGAAGCCGTTACGGTGTATTCCTTTACCGCATCGCCCATCTTGAGTGCCACGGAAGTGACGCCCTGCCAGTCGCCGTCCACAGCGGCACGGGTGGAAGGGGTTGCCAGCGGCGTTGCTTCTACGGACAATCCGGTGGCACGGATGACGACGGGGTATTCACCTTCGGGCAGACGGTTATTGCCAGCAAGTTCGTCCTGCGTGCAGGCGGCGAGGGCGAACAGCAGTGCGGTGGCTGCGGGGATAAATAATCTATGTCTCATAATTCTTCATTCTAATCGATTAATTATTAACATCCTACAGGTCAGCACCCACATCTCCACCGTCTATATCGTTCCACTTTGCAATGGTGGCTTCGCTGACTTCAAGGACTTTGTTGCGTACCTTGACGGTATAGGTATAGTTGTTGCCCGCCAGCAGTGCGCCATCGGGCATGGTGAGTGTGGCATGATATTCCTGACCTTTGTAATTCACAACCAACGGCAGGGATGCAACTGTCTGCGGGAAGAGGATGATCGATGACGTGAGATTGCCGTCTGCCAGATTCATGGTCAGTTCTCTGGTCTGTAGTCCGTTGTCTGCGGTGGCAATACCGTCGGCCGTGTTGAACGTACCGGTGAGTAACAATCCGTCCAGCGTGTAACGTTCAGGCTTGACCACGCTGAAATTCACGCCGTCGCCCGCCTCGAAGGTAAGGGTTATCTGGCTCATGCGGTGGTGGAAGGAGTTGTCTTCACCGCCTTTGGCGGTTTTGTCGGTGAAGCTTACTACCGGGTTGTTTTTGTCTCCCGTGGCTCCTGAAGCAAAGAGGAAGTCGATGGCAGGCTGGTTCTGCTGCGCCGTGGCATCGGTCGTGGCTGTGAGGATGCCTCCCGCCGCGTTGTACGGATAGTAGGCGCGGAAAGTATGGGTCTTTGCATCTTCGATATAGATAACCTTTCCTTCTGCCTCAAATTTCCCGTTTTTCAGGATGAAAGGCACGTTGCCGTACTGGGAATCGTTGCCGATGTCGGTGATGCCGATACGGTCGCCGCCAGTCCAGGTGGTTCCGCTGGCGCGGGTGGCGGGGGCGATGTTGGCGGTAAACTGGGCGGCCACGGGGTCACCGTTCAGGTTCTCGTTGTCGTTGTTGCAGGCTACCAGTGCGAGGGCGAGCGCTGCAAGTGTAAAAAATCTTGTCTTCATTATATCTATAATTTTATTATTTACAAATCAGCATTTACATCATCACCTTTCACTTCTTCCCAGCCGTTGATTTCGGCTCCGTCCACTTCCATGCCTTCGGGTGTCTCAACCAGCGTTCCGCCGAGGGTCAGCGATTTGCCCTTTCTGGTGTTGAACTCCTTGAGAGCTTCCGTGAGGTCGCTTTTCAACGTGGTGGGGCTCGGGTTGCCGTCCGCATAGCGGATTTCAGCCGTCAGCAGTTGTTCCGTGCCGGTCACACCCAGCAACCGCACCGTGGCTTTCCACTTGCCGGCATCGTCACCTTCGGTTATCTTGGTGAAGGGCAGCACGACGTTTGAAGCGGTTCCGTAGGTATCGGTAGCGAAATCGAGTGTTCTGGCTGCACCCGTCAGATGGGCAACAATCTCCGTGATGCGTCCGGCGGCATCCCCCGTCGGTTTGACGACAAGCGTCAGTTCGCGTACCTGCTGCTTCATTGCAGCGGTCAGCGGATAGTCCTTGTCTTTCTCGATGGTCACCTGTTCCGTATAGGTGAAGAACCATCCCGGGGCATTGTTCACAAAGGCATCCGTGCCTGCCCGGTTTCCCGTGGCTGCGGCAATGGTGGCGGTGGTACCATTTACCGTGATTCCTTCAGCTGGGTTCCACACCGCAAGGGTGTAGCTGCCCGGAGCAAACAGATGGTCGGGGGCATGGGTGGCGGAAGTCTCCGTACCCGTATAGTCGCCCATGGTGACCGTCCACGTGGCAGGTATGTTGATACCCTCACCGCAGGCCGACCAGTCGGCTGTCACCGCAATTTTCCCATAGTCGGGATGCGGCGTGTCATAAAGCGTGTCCTTCACGCAGGAAGAGAGCAGCACGGCGGCTGTCATTCCTACCATATTTATATATTGTCTTGCTTTCATACTCTATTCCTCCGTGTTAGAATAACTTCCATACCAATGTCACACCGGCGTTGATGGGGCCACACCAATTTTTTGTCTCGTTGCCACAGCGCACGCGCACACCATCGATGACTTCATATTTTTCGAAATCGGCATTCAGGTAGCCCAAGCCAAGGTTGAAATCAAGAGTCAGTGCCTTGTTCAGCCGTAGCTGATAGCCGGTGGTGATGCCGCCACCCATCAGGTCGCCTTGCTTGCCTGTTTCGGAGATCTTGTAGTTGAACTGTCCGGCCTTGAACATCGCCCCCAGATACCAGGCTTTCTTCTCACCCATGTAATAACGTATTTCCGGAACCACTTCCCAGAGTGCATAGCGGCGGTCCTTGTCGCTCCACGTCCAAGAAGTCCATGAGCCGTTTACGGCAATGCCACACGACGGACAGATGCGCCATTCAAGTCCTAAATCGGGTGTCAGGGTAGCCCAGCGCAATAGGTTGGCACGCAGGGAGAGATGATAATCATTTGTGATTTTAGTTTCCGACGGCGTGCCGGCAAGTGTATTTTGTAGAGCGGCTTTCTCGGCTTCTGCCTTTTCAGCGGCAAGTCGGGCTTCTTCCGCCTTGCGCTGCTCTTCGGCACGCCGTTCCTGTTCGGCACGCGTCTCGGTTTCTAAGCGTTCGGCTTCTGCCCTGCGTCGCGCTTCCGCTTCCGCATCCATCGCGGCTGTTTCCTTTGCGGGTACCGTTAGGCGCACGATTACAAAATCACCCCCTGTCGCATGATTGTGGGTAATGAAGTTTTCTTCCTTGATTTTCGCGCGTATAATCAGTTCTGATTTTACTCGATTGGCACGGATCTTCGCCGTTGCAAGGTTCTCGGCTTCACTGCCCAGTGAATTACAATATCCGTCAACCAATAGCGGCAGCTTGCCGTCAAAAATTGTTGCTTTACTGTTTTCGATACATTCCAACAGGCGGGCAAGTTCAGTGTCATTACCATTCCAAGGAACGTAGAACATGTCCTTCTGCGGAACGAAGCGGAAGGTGTAGGTTGTGTCTGTTTTCTGCTGCGCAATGACAGGAAAAGTTACCGTCATCAGCCACAGAAACAAGGTAAGAAAAGTGATTTTTCTGCTCATATAAACTTGCATTTATTATCTTTGTCCTCTCCAAAGATAATAAATGTCATTCTATGCCCAAAATATTACAAAAACTTTTTCTGTTGAAATACAGCGTTTTATGAAAAATAGTCGTTTGAGCACTTTTCAAATTGTCGTTAGAGCACCTTTTTGTCGAATTAGCACTTTTTTTGTCGTTTGAGCACTTTTTGAAAATGGGTTTCTGAGACCTCTTTCAATGTTTTTTAGTATACAAATTATTCCCGATTTGCTTTTTTCCATTTGGCAGGCGTACATCCTTCCTTCTCGGAAAATAATTTGATAAAGTTACTGCGGGAAAGAAAACCGGAAGACTCAGCCAGCTTCTGTATATTGATTTCCGGATGTTCCTTCAGTATGTTTTTCGCATACTCCAACCGGAGACCGGTTATCCATTCGCGGAATGTCATTTTATACGTAGTCTTGATATAAGCGGAAAGATAGGTACGGTTCGTATGAAGTATTTCGGACAGTTCTTTTATGGTAAGTCCCTGCTGGACATAGCCGTCTGTCTTTATCCAGTTGTCCACCTTCTCTATAATTCCTGTATAGGACACTGGAATTTCCTCTTCTGAAACCATTTCGGGTTCAGTTCCCGAATTTGTCAGAAGTTCTTCTTCAGATTGTATATCTTGCTCAAAAGCATTTTCCACCTGTTCATAGAACAGCAGGTAGTTCTGATAGCTGTAGAAAAGATAGCTGTAGAACGGTATTGACGACAAAATCCAGATAAAAACATATTTGTCTGGCAGAAATGTCAGCAATCCGCATCCGACACCGAAGATAACAGCCCAATAAGTGAATATGGAAAGCCATTCGATATATGCGCCTATATCATCCGCCTGAGTTTCATTGAAAATCCGAATGGCTCTACGATATGCAACTATGACTCTGCGAGCTAAAACGACTCCAAAAACAACTAACCAGACAGCTAAAGCAAATAAAGAGATTTTTTGTATGATTCCGCTTGGCACCAGGAACACCACAACTCCGGAAAGAGTTGAGAATATAATCCATAAAATGATATGTGTCCACACACGCCGTTTGGTAATGTAAAAACGATCAAGCAACATTATCAATGCCGAACTGAACAGAGAATAGCACAGGAAGTATGTGGACATGTTCATCAATATGGAAGAATCCGCATTTTTTAATCGAATACCAAAGAAGAAATGTACCGAATAATTTGCCGAAAGCAGCAGCATAGCTATACCCATAATCTGTCGGGAGCGGAGATAATTCTTGAAAATTTTCTTTTCAGGAGTCTTTGCAAACAAAAAATAAAAGCCGAAGAATAACATCAACGGCAGTGCGGCACAAAGTGAAAAACGGTATATAGATGGTTCCATTGTTATGCTTATTTGATTTTGATACAAAAATACGTCTTTTTCTTCACAAATAGACACATAATCTATGATTTAACGTTATAGATTCGGTCATATTAGATTGAAAAATTATTAGAATTAAAGCCAGTGGTGAAAAATTCAACCACTGGCTTTTTCTGTCAAGACTTCGATATTAAAGTTTTACACCTTTGGATTCCGATAAACCGGGTCTCCCTATAATTAAATGACTGCGTACAAAGTCCACGTGCGGGCTTTCCGGCTGTTGTTCCGTCTGTTTTTTCTCGTTGCCTTGCCGGTTCTCTTCCGTGTTTTCCTGAGCCGGAGCCAGCTCAAGCTGTATCTTGCGATCCAGTGCGGCGAGTTCGGACTTCAGCTGTTTCAGCTCGTCCTCCTTCTTCCACACCTTGCCCGCTATCTCCTGCAACTGCGGAATCTCCTTTTCCAGCACTTCGTTCTTAGACTTGTACTGGTCGATGATGGTCGGAATCCTCTCCAATGCGTTCAGAAAGTTTCGTGCGGCAGCAATCGGGTCTGCCATCGCCAGATGCCCGTTGTTGTAGGTGTACTTGTAGTTGCCCTCCACCACGAAGCGGTTGTCGGTGAACTCCAGACCTTCTTTGAGTGTCCTCTCGCTGACCACCTTTATCGGAAAGCCGTAAAGTTCCCCGACAGCCTTGTACAGTCCACCAGTCATGGCGTTCTTGGCGATTTCCTGCAAACGCTTACCGATGACCTTCTCATCCGTTGAATCCACGCCGTCCACCTTGACAAGATTAAGACGGCTGCCTTCCCTATCAGTCTGCACAACGGAAAGAAAACGGTTCCAGTCTTCCGTCATGGCTTCGATGAAAGCCGTGTTGTTGCGCAGTTCTCCCGTCTTGGATTCCAGCTTGAACTCCGAATCGCGCTTGCCCTTGCCCCACGACTTGCGTTCCCCTTCGAGCGAGGCGATACGCTTCTCTAATTTCGCCTTATCCAAAAGGTCGGTATTGCCGGAGAGCAACGCCATATACTCCGAGAAGTTCATACCCGATTTTTCGTCCATTGCTCCCTCGTCGATGGTACGTGCGCCCATCGCTCCACTTTTGAGCTGCGATATGAACGTCTGCTTGCAGTGCAGCAGATTGAACTTGTAGCTGTCCAGCGACTTTTCCACCGCGTAGATGATGACATCCACGTTATTCTCGGCAAAATGCTTGGCAATCTCGTTCCCGGCTCTAACACCCCGTCCGTCACGCTGTTGCAGGTCGGACGGTCGCCACGGTGTATCAAGGTGATGGATGGCGACACATCTTTTCTGCGCATTCACGCCCGTTCCGAGCATACTTGTGGAGCCGAACAGCACGCGCACCGTCCCGGCGTTCATGGCATCTATCACCGCCTTACGAGCCTTATCCGTCTTACACTCCTGAATGAAGCGCACCTCACTTACCGGTATGCCGTAATCCTCCACCAACTTGCGTTTTATCTCGCTGTACACGTTCCATCCTTCCCCCGGCTGATATGTCCCCAAGTCGGAGAACACGAACTGCGTACCCTTGTGCGCCTCGTACTTGTGGTAATACTCTGCAATCATCTTGGCACAATGGCTTGCCTTGTTGTCGGGATGGTCCTCGTAGTTCGGGTCTATCATGCGCATATCAAGAGCCATCTTTCTCGCATAGTCGGTGGCGATGAGCATCTTCGCCTTTTCCTCCGTTTCCGACAGGGGTAACCTGCCAAGCAGAGTGGCATCGCCGGTTTTGGCAAACTGCATCAGCTTCTGTATGAAGTCCTCCTGCTCCGGTGTGGGCGGTATGTGGTGCAGTCTCTCATTCTTGTTTGGTCTGTCCACACCTACATCCTCCGCCGTGCGGTAGTCGGTAATCTCGTTGTAGAAGGCGGCAAGCTCCGGCACCTTGATGAAATAGCGAAAACGCTCCTTCTGAACGATATTGTTCGTTACGTTGAACTCAAAATCGGTCGTCTTTTTGGCGAAGATGGCAGCCCAAGCATCGAAACAGCGGATGTCCTGCCGTTCCAGTTCGTTGGGGCGCAGGTATTTGAAGAGCAGGTACAGTTCCGTCAGACTGTTGGAAATGGTCGTGCCCGAAAGGAACGTAGCCCCCAAGTCCTTGCCCGTGCGTTCCTGTATGGTACGGATGGCAAAGAGCATATTCAGGGCCTTCTGGCTTCCTTCCGAGTTTCCCAATCCCGCCACACGGTCATGACGGGTGTTGAAAGTCAAGTTCTTGAACTGGTGACTCTCGTCAATGAAGATGTGGTCGATGCCCATCTGCTTGAAGTCCACCACATCATCCGTGCGGGACTTGATAGCGTGTTCCACCTTCTCCAGCTTCGCCACAAGGTTATGCTTGCGCTTCTCCAGCCCTTTCAGCATCGCCCGCGACACGTTCTTGCCCTGCTGCCGCAAGACTTCGAGGTTTTCCTCCACCGTGTCAAGCTCCGCCTGCAGGATGCGCTGCTGCAACTCCGGTGACTGCGGTATCTTGCCGAACTGGTCGTGCGACATGATGACGCAATCGTAATCGTTATTTTTGATGTTGTTGAAAAAACGCACGCGGTTGGCGGTCGAGAAATCCTTTTCAGAAGCGTAGAGAATCCTCGCATTGGGATATGCCGCCTGATAGGTGGCGGCAATCTCCGCCACATTCGCTTTCAGCCCGATAATCATCGGCTTGTGCGCCAAGTTCAGACGCTTCATCTCATGTGCCGCTATGCACATTATCAGCGTCTTGCCGGTTCCCACCTCGTGGTCGCAGATCCCGCCGCCGTTCTGTTTCAGCATCCAGACGCAATCCTTCTGCGACGGGTAAACGCTCTTGATTCCCCGGCTTGCCAGCCCTTTCAGGTTGAGGTCGGGAAAAGTCTGGTGCGAGCCGTCATACTTCGGGCGCACGAAACAGTTGAACTTGCGGTTGTACATGTCTGCAAGGTTCTGCTTGAATTCGGGCAGCTGTTCATTCAGCCAGCCGGTGAAGGCGGAGCGTATCTCGTTGATTTTGGTGTCGGCAAGCTGGATGGCCTCCGCATCACGTACCTTAATGTCATTGCCCTCCTTGTCCTGAATGGTCTTGGTTATGTCGGGTACGGTGTTGTGCAGCGCATGTTTCAGCAGGTCGTTTCCGTAATAGCCTCTTTTTTCCCCTTTCACATAATATCTGTCGGTGATGTTCGCGTTGGTGCTCTCGAAGCTCACGCTGAACTCGTCGATGGATTCCGTATAGTGGATATGGGCCTTTGTCTCGAAGAGGTATCCGGCGAATTCCTCATATACGGACATGGGTATCCACCGTTCTCCCAGGTTGAAGTCAAGCTGTTCAAAACTTATGGGCTCCGGTATGGCTTTTCGAAGGGCCTCCAATGATTTTCTGCTCGCGCCGTCATCGGGATAGTCTCTCAGGTGGTTCTCTATCCATTCTGCTTTGGCAATCACATTGCCCGCTATGAAACGGTCCTTGATTTCATGGCTCTTCATCATGGGATTGTAGAAGATGCGCTCTTCCAGCTGTTCGAGCAGTTCCTGCCTGCCGATGTCGCAGAGATTCTCCATATATTCCAGATTGACCTCGCCGAACTTGTTCAGGGATGCCGCAAGGGCTTCCTGCGGTGTATCCACATGTGTCACCTCGTTGGCGTTGAACGATACGGGCACGGTGAATATGTCCGCCTTCTGTATCTTCCCGTTGACGGAACGCTCCAATGAGAGCATTTCCTGTCCTCCTGCATCCAAC
>ENA-OPST01000194-OPST01000194.1-human-gut-metagenome-genome-assembly--contig:-NODE-194-length-21991-cov-2.026167_pt1 | contig 21991 bp, 19 predicted proteins | sample MGYA00241812_ERZ501915 | MGnify/ENA primary metagenome ERZ501915 (study PRJEB25962, sample SAMEA2042453) | human gut metagenome | biome: human gut; feature: human-associated habitat; material: faeces...
TTGCGGCGTTTTATTATATTCTGTGACAAATTTTGCACAAAATAACCAAAACAGACTATATTTGATTATCACTTTAGTGAAAATAAATCATATCTATGACAAAAATCTTGCGTAATTATACCTATATTTTGTTAAAAAACACTTTTTTCAATTGTTTTTTTCCGTATTCTCCTCTTTTATTGCTTATTGATGCTTTCTGTGGCATAATTCTATAGATGTATTGCGTAAGTTAGTTTTGGGTTGAGGAGTATTAAATATGAAAGACAGAAAAATGTCGTTTTATAACAGAATTGTGAAAAGAATGCTTGATATTATCTGTTCACTTGCAGCGATAATGTGTCTGTCAGTACTTTACCTTCCGATATGTGCCATAATAAAATGCACGAGCGAAGGTCCTGTTTTTTTAGGCAGAAAAGAATAGGAAAAAACAAAAAATATTTCAATATTCTGAAATTCCGCACAATGAGAATTGATACTCCCAAGGATTGTCTTACACATCTTCTTAAAAATCCTGAACAGTATATAACTAAGGTGGGTGCGTTTTTAAGAAAGACAAGTCTTGACGAATTGCCTCAGATTTTTAATATTTTTAAGGGCGATATGTCGGTTATCGGTCCAAGACCTGCACTTTGGAATCAGGATGATTTGATTTCTGAAAGAGATGAGTACGGTATAAATGATTTAAAACCCGGCTTGACGGGTTGGGCGCAGATTAACGGCAGAGATGAGCTTCCTATCCCTGAAAAAGTTCAGATGGATAAGATTTATCGTGATAATGTCAGTTTTGTCTTTGATGTAAAATGTCTTTTTATGACAGTTGTAAGTGTGTTTAAGCATGATGGTGTAGTTGAGGGCGGAACAGGAGCAATTGCAGATGAAGAATAATCGTAAAAAAGTTATGATTCTTACTAATCATTCTTATATGCTGTATCGTTTCAGAAAAGAATTGATTGAAGAACTTATGAAAAATTATGATGTTGTTCTTAGTATGCCTTTTGTAGGACATCATGAGGATTTCATTAATATGGGATTGCGTTGTATTGAAACTGAGATGGAGCGCAGAGGGGTTAATCCGATTCACGATTTTTCACTTATGAAATTTTATAAAAAAATATTACAGGAAGAAAACCCTGATTTGGTAATTACATACTCTATCAAACCAAATGTTTACGGTGGATGATTGATGTGTGAAAAGTTAAATATTCCGTTTTATGCGAATGTTCAGGGATTAGGAACGGCGTTTCAAAAGCCCGGACTTGCTCAGTTTGTGACAGTTCTTTATAAAACAGCCTTTAAAAAGGTAAAAACGGTATTTTTTGAAAATCAGGTTAATGCAGATGAATTTGTTGACAGAAAGATTATTTCTGTCGAGAAAGAAACTATTTTGAACGGCGCAGGAATCAATCTTGAAATTTATGAGTACAAGCCTTACCCGAAAAGTGATCCGCCGCATTTTTTGTATCTTGGCAGAATCATGAAGGAAAAGGGCATGGATGAATTGTTTTCTGCGGCTGAGAAGCTTCACGATGACGGCTATAAATTTGTACTTGACCTTGTAGGCTTTTTTGAAGATGAATGCAAGGAAAGAGTTGAGTTACTTGAAAGTAAGGGCGTTGTAAAATTCCACGGATTTCAGGAAGAACCAAGACCTTACTATGCGACCGCCGATTGTGTTGTAATGCCGAGCTATCACGAGGGTATGAGTAATGTAAATCTCGAAGCTTCGGCAACAGGCAGACCTGTCATTACCACTGATATTCCGGGCTGCAGAGAGTCGGTGGAAAATGAATATACAGGCTGGCTTTGTGAACCTAAAAGCGTTGACAGCCTTTATGAAAAAATGAAAGCTTTTCTTGAAACAGATATTTCAAAACGAGAAGTTATGGGTAAATACGCCCGACAAAAAATGGTGGACGAATTTGATAAAAAAATCGTTGTAAACGATACAATAAAGGCTTTAGGTTTGTAATTAATATAGATTTTTTAGGTGTGATTTAATGATAATTTACTGGTCCATGATATTTTGGACTTTTTTGATATATATTTTGTATGATATCACTCATAAAGAAGAGATAGCGCTTACCGATTATAATTTACAACAGGGAATACAAAGAAGAGTTCCGTGGGTTTATGCATTTTTAGTTTTCGGTTATTTCTTATTTTGGGCATCAATGAGGCACTATGTTGCTGATACAACCGCATATGTTGCAGCTTTTAATAACTATTCAACAAACTTTTCGGAAGAGTTTTCAAAATTGAATTGGGATCCATGGTCTTCCGAGGGCAAGGGAGTTCTCTTTAATGCATACAGCATTTTCTTTAAGTGTTTTATCTCAGATAATTACACGCTTTGGCTGAGTTCAATTGCGATTTTCTCAGGTGTGTGTGTAATGATAACATTGAGAAAATATTGTATGAATGCAGATTTCTTTTTGGCTTCGTTTTTGTTTTTGGCATTCCTGTGTTATTCGGGTTATATGCTCAACGGAATGAGACAGTTTATTTGTGTTGCCGTGTCATTTTTGTGCTGTGATTTTATTATTACCGGCAAGTTTTTTAAATTCTTGACTATGGTAGCAATTTTGATATTTATCCATTCCACAGCAATTTTCTTAATACCGATTTACTTTATTGCCAGGTTAAAACCTTGGAGCAAGTTAGTTTGGCTTTTTATTTTTGTAATGGTATTGATTACTGTTTTTGCCGAGCCGTTTTTTGGCAAGGTTGATGAATTTGCTCAAGGCACATCTTATGAAAATGATATAAGTATATATTTTGAAGAAGATGACGGCGTTAATCCGTTGAGAGTTTTATTCTATGCTGTTCCACCGATTGTAGCTTTTGTTTATCGGGAAAAGTTAAGCAAATATTACGAAAAAATGCCGGTGCTTTCTTTGTGTGTAAACTTGTCAGTATGTACGGCATCAATTTATCTTGTAGGTATGGTTACCAGCGGTATCTTTATCGGTAGGCTTCCGATTTACAGTGAATTATACGATTTGATTTTGATTCCTGTTTTGTTAAGGATATGTTTTAATGAAAATAATAGGAAATATGTGTGTTGGATTTATGTTATAGTACTCTTAGTTTATTATTACTTGACTGGTCCGACATACTATCACAGTGATTATTTTGGATCATTTTAATTGTTGACGGAAGTTATTATTTGAAATTTTGTTGTTGTAAATGTAAACAGTGGGCTATAAAGTACGAAAAATAATATGATTAAATGACAATTAAAACAATGAATTATATGATGATTTTATAGCGAATTAGGGAGGATGAGTAATTTGAATAAAATTATTAGTGTAATAATTCCAGTATATAATGTTGAAAATTATATTGAAAAATGCCTAAATTCTATTGTGAATCAAACATATAATAATTTAGAAATAATCATTATTGATGATGGTAGTACGGATAATTCTATTGCTATAGCTGAAAAAATTGCAGAAAATGATAAAAGAATAAGAATTATTTCTCAAGTGAATCAAGGTGTATCATCGGCAAGAAATTTAGGTTTAGACAATGCAAGCGGTGAGTATATTTTATTTATTGACAGTGACGATTGGCTTGACTTAGAAACATGTAAAATTGCACTAGACACTATGATTAAACATGATGCAGATGTTGTTATGTGGCCTTATATTAGCGAATATCCTCTTAATAGCAAAGTAAACTTGTTTTTTGAAAATAAGGACATTGTTTGGGATGAAACAAACATTGAAGAATTAAGAAGACGTATGGTTGGCCCGATTAACGAGGAATTGTTTATGCCACATGCTTTAGATAGTGTGGTAACTGTCTGGGGAAAATTGTATAAACAAAGTGCGATTAATAATGTGAGATTTGTTGATATCAATGAAATTGGAACAGAAGATGCATTATTTAATATAGAGGCTTTTAATAAAGTAAATAAAACAGTTTATATTTCTAGTGTTTTTTACCATTATAGAAAAGATAATTTAAAATCCATTACACACTCGTATAAATTTGCGCGGGTACATCAGTGGCTAGAGTTATACACTAAGATTGAACAATTTATAAAAATAAATAACTTAAATTCGAATTATAATTTGGCTTTAAACAACAGAATATGTTTAGGATTAATCGGCTTAGGAATTAATTTAGCTGAAGATAAAAAAATAAAATATCATATAAAAAAAAGCGAACTAAAGAAAATATTGTCTATGGATCATTATGTTTCTTCTTTAAATGCACTGGATTTTAAATATCTTTCCTTTAAATGGAAAATATTTTTTATACTTGCAAGAAACAGAAGTATAAATTTGTTCTATATTCTTTTGTTTATAATGAATAAGTTAAGAGGTAGGTAAAAATGAATATACCCCCTAAAGTTTCTATAATTATGGGGATTTATAATTGCTCAGAAACACTGGATGAAGCTATTGAATCGCTTATTAACCAAACTTACACAAACTGGGAAATAGTTATGTGCGATGATGGTTCTACAGATGATACTGTTAATATAGCTGAAAAGTATTGTGCGCTTTATCCTAATAAAATCAAAATTTTATATAATGAAAAAAATATGGGACTTAATTATACCCTAAATCGTTGTTTGAATGTTGCGGAAGGTGACTATATTGCAAGAATGGATGGAGATGATATTTCGTTGCCAGACCGTCTTCAAAAAGAAGTTGACTTTTTAGAACACAATAAAGAATTTGCGATTGTAAGTACTCCTATGATTTTTTTTGACAGTAAGGGAGATTGGGGAAGATGTAGAGTTATAGAAGTTCCTCAGATTTCTGATTTTATTTTTCATGCTCCTTTTCATTGTCATGCTCCTTGTATGATTCGTCGAGAAGCTTATTTAACAGTGGGTGGGTACACAGTGGATAAAAAATATTTGCGTTATGAAGATTGCAATTTGTGGTACAAACTATACGCAAAGGGTTATCGTGGTTATAACCTCCAGATTCCGTTATATAAGATGAGGGATGATAGGAATGCGTATCATAGAAGAACTAAATCTTCAAGAATTAGGTCTGTGTATGTCCAATTTATGGGCTTTAAAATGATAGGAATGCCATTAAAATTCTATCCTTTTTTAGCAGTTGAATTTGTAAAAAGTCTTTTTATTGCCTTTTTACCAGAAAAAATCTATATGATATTGCATAAAAAGAAGCAAAATAATTAATATGCTTTGTTAGCTATAAAGTTGTTTAATAGTAAAATTGAGATGATTGCTCTTGCGTTTGTTTATTTTACTTATAAAATTTTAATCGAGATAAAATTGATGTATAAAATGAAAAAAATATTATTTTTGATTCCAACCTTGGGACAAGGCGGAGCCGAAAAAGTGCTTGTAAACCTTGTGAATAATATGGATAGAAGCAAGTTTGATATTTCTGTTCAGGTGTTGTTCAAGGGTGGCGTAAACGAACAGTTTTTAAAATCAGATATTAAATTCAAGTATTATTACAAGAAACAATTCAGAGGGAACAGCAAGTATTTATGCCTGTTTTCACCCGAAAAACTTTACAAAAAGTTTATTAAGGAAAAATATGACATAATCATTTCTTACCTTGAAGGTCCTACCGCACGAATTGTAAGCGGTTGCACTAACCTAAATACAAAGCTTGTCAGCTGGATTCATGTTGAGCAGCATTCAAAAGTTCAGTTGTCATCATCGTTCAGAAGTTTTTCAGAGGCGGAAAAATGTTATAACAAGTATGATATGACAGTATGTGTTTCTGAATATGTCAAGAGAGATTTTTCAGATATACTGAATTTTAAAAAGCCGATTCAGGTGCTTTATAATACCAACGAAACAAATCAGATTTTAGAAAAATCGAATGAAAAGATAGATGACTATGTTTTTGACGAATCCAGCAAAACAATTGTCGCAGTTGGCACTTTGAAAAAATCAAAGGGTTTTGATCGATTGATAAGGGTTCATAAAAGACTGCTTGATAACTCAATTGATAATAAGGTTATAATTTTAGGACGAGGTTCTGAAAAAGATAACCTTCTTAATTTTATCAATGAATACGGAGTGAACAAAAGTTGTAAATTATTGGGTTACAATACTAATCCGTATAAATATATCAAAAAGAGTGATCTTTTTGTTTGTACATCTTTTGCTGAGGGGTTCAGTACAGCTACTACCGAAGCACTGATTCTTGGTACACCTGTTGTTACCGTTGAAGTTTCGGGTATGAAGGAAATGCTCGGCGAAAACAACGAGTACGGTATCGTAACAGAAAATAATGAAGATGCACTTTATGAGGGCATCAAGAAAATGCTGACAATGCCTGGTTTGCTTGAAACTTATGCCACAAAAGCAAAAGAGCGTGGTAAAGCTTTCAGTACCGAAAAAACAGTAAAAGCTGTTGAAGAAATGTTATTAAATTTATAATTTTTGGGGATGTAGTGATTGAAAATTACAGATTTATTTTATAAGTTTAACTTTGTTGCTAAGCACAGAAGAAATAAAATGAGAAAGAAAATAGAAAACAAAAATGTTTCTTTTCTTTGCCCAAATTGCATCGGTGGCATTTTATTTCATGATTTAGGATTAAAGTTTTTATCTCCGACTGTAAATCTTATGATGACGCAAACCGATTTTGTAAAATATGTTAAACATCTTGAAGCTTATAACAAAGGCAATTTAGTATTTTTCAATCATAAGGATTTTACTTGCCAATGCGCTAAACTATGTGCACAAGATTTAGATGATTTAGTTGTGCATTTCACTCATTATTCCACACCTGAAGAAGCATTAAATAAATGGAATGAAAGAAAATCAAGAATAAATTTTGATAATATATTTGTTTTTCTTGAAGAACGAGATGGATTGACATACGAAGAGCTTGAATCACTATCTGCTTTAAATGTTAGAGGTTTGGTGGTGTTTACGGCACATAAGTATGATTTGCCATACACAGTATATATACCGAAATATGCAGACTCCGGTGAGGTAGGAAATATTTTAAGAAAAAACCATCTAACAGAAGCCCGAGAATACGAGTCTTTCTTTAACTTTGTTTCATGGTTTAATAATGCTAATGGTGGAAATTATGATGTTTCCGAATATGTGAAAAAATAAGAGGTTGTAATGGATTTTAGTAAGATTAAACTGATTATTTGGGATTTAGATGAAACACTTTGGAAGGGTACGTTATCTGAAGAAAGTGTTGTTTTACCTGATGAACATAAAAATCTAATTATTAAACTGACGGATATAGGAATTGTAAATTCTATTTGCAGCAAAAATGATGAGGCACGGGTTAATACTGAACTTGAAAAATATGGAATAAAAGAATATTTTGTTTTTCCTTCAATTGACTGGACACCAAAAGGTAACAGAATATCTAAAATAATTTCCGATATGCAGCTTAGAGCTCAAAATGTATTATTTATAGATGATAATTCCTCAAATCTTGAAGAAGCAAAATATTTTTCTCCGCAATTATTGACAGCAATGCCGAATATTATTCCGGAGTTAATATCTTGGGTTGACAGCAAGACTCCTTCGGATTTATCTCATAAGAGACTTAACCAATATAAAATACTTGAAGAAAAAGCTGTTGATAAACTTAATTATAATTCTAATGAAGAATTTTTAGCGAGCAGCCATATAAAATTAGAGATACATAATGATTGTTTGAAAAATGTTGAGAGAATACATGATTTGGTAATGCGTTCTAATCAGTTGAATTTTACTAAAAAAAGAGATTCTGTCGAAACATTAAAAGTTTTATTTAGTAACCGGTCCTATAATTGCGGTTATGTTTCTGTTAAAGATGATTTTGGTGATTACGGTATTGTTGGCTTTTTTGCAATAAAAGACAATGTTTGTGAACATTTTCTGTTTTCATGTCGTATACTTGGCATGGGAATAGAACAGTACACATACAACTATTTAAAAAGACCTGTACTGAAGATTGTCGGAGATGTTGTAAGTAACCTTTCAACAACAGAATTGCCATTTTGGATAAATCAAAGTATGGAATCTGCCAACAAAAAAGGTGCTGAAATAAAGAGCAGAGGTGAACATAAGGTACTTATCAAGGGACCTTGTGACTTGTTCCAAATCTTTCCGTTTATTGAAAAGTCAGAATGTATTGATACTGAGTTTACATATGTGTTAGATAATGGAGCAGTTGTTGAAAGTACAGCACATACAACGCATATTGTAGAGGCAAATATTCTATCGGATAAACAAAAAGAGCTGATAGTAAATGAACTTCATTTTATGGATTTGGGTGTTTATAATAACAATATATATAAGTTGCCATATAAAGTTGTTGTGCTTAGCTATCTTCAGGATTGCAATCTTGGAGTGTATCAAAGAAAAGGCACAGGAGAAAAATTTGCTTTTATTGAATACACAAGTGATATGACAAACCCTGATAATTATGAAAAGCTGATTAATCAAAATTGCAGCACCGGTGGATTTAATTTTACAAAAGAATTTTTGGATTCTTTTTCGCAAAAATATGAATTTTTAGGAAGAAATACTCCGGATATAATTCTTGAAAATTATAAATATATTCGTTCCCATTTAAATTCAGACACCGTAATGGCAATAATGCTTGGTGTGGAAATTCCGTATGATATGGGGGATAATGCAGCTTATAAGGACAGGCATATTATTCATAAGCAAACTAATGATTTATTAAGAAATTGGGCAGCCGAAACTAAAAATGTTGAATTGATTGATGTCAATAAATATGTTAAGAGCAGTTCGGACTTTTATGACCATATAAACCATTTCACAAAGCCTGTTTATTATAATTTAGCTAAAGATATAGTGGAAGTAATTAATAAAAATACAGATGGCTCTGTTAAAAAATATGGAAAATGGAAAATAGCTTATATGAAGCTTCACGATTTTGTTGGAAAATTTGTTCGTAAACTTACTAAATAGATTGTATGTAAATGCATGATGGAGGTTGCTTATGGGTATCCCAAAAATAATACATTATTGTTGGTTTGGAAAAGGTGAAAAGTCTATTTTGATAAAAAAATGTATGAATTCATGGAAAAAATATTGTCCTGACTGGGAAATAGTGGAGTGGAATGAAGATAATTTTGATGTTGATTTTTGTGCATATTCTTCAAACGCTTTCAAAAAAAAGAAGTATGCGTACTGTTCAGATGTTGCAAGATTAAAAATTATTTATGAAAATGGTGGTATTTATCTGGATACTGATGTTGAATTGTTGGCTCCGCTCGATGATTTACTTGAAAATAAAGCATGGTTTGCTTATGGCACTAATACTGAAATTAATACAGGATCTGGTTTTGGCGCTGAAAAGAACTCAGAATTTGTAAAAAATTATTAGATAATTATATAAAGTTTGATGAAAAAGAGAACTTCCATTTATGTACAGAGATTGATACAAATATTTTTAAAAATGAATTTTTTAATTTTGCTGGTGATCATGATGTGCAACAAAAGGATAGAGATGTTTTAATAATTAATAACATTTGGCATTATACATGTCATCATTATAGTAACTCATGGGTTCCTATGTGGAAAAAATATTTATTATTAGCTTATAATAAAATAAGAGCAAAATATAGATTTAGTGCTAAAAATAATTCAAGTACATGATTTAGTATAAAATCATTCACGTGTAATCGAATAATAATTTTATTCTTTCTGCAGATACTATTACATAATTTGAAATGGAGAAGTATGGTAGATATGTCGGATATAAACAATCAATCAATTAATTAATTAATAAGAGACATATGGGGCTAGAATGGTTAAGAATTGTATCAATGCTAATGATAATTTTCCGTCATATTATTGACCCCAGTGGAGTTCTTGAATTTTTTACTTCAATGAGTGATAGTGTATTTTATTTGTTTTGGTATTTTGTATATGCAGTGATTCAAGTATGCGTCAATTGTTTTATACTTATTTCGGGATATTTTCTTGTAACTTCTTCTTTTAAATTGAAAAAATTAGGGCTTTTATGGGTTGAGGTAGTTTTTTATGCATTGGTTATAAGAGTGGTTATGATATTGCTCGGTCAAGTTGATTTTTCTATAACATCTATCCTTCCTTGTTTTGTACCTATTATAACCGGCAGATATTGGTTTATAACAATATATTTTGGTATGTATCTATTGTCGCCATTTTATAATATTGCAATTAACGCAATGACTAAAAAACAACATAGAAATTTGTTATTGGTTTTGTTTTTTCTTCTTTCAGTTTGGATATCCATACATCCGGCATTTAAGGGTATGAATTCCGGTAATGGATGGGGTTTAGCATGGTTTACATTTTTGTACTTTACGGCTTCCTATTTCAGACGCCATTACACACCGAACGGAAAGTGGGGAAAATATTTTGCAATATTTTTAATTTGTCCGGCTTTGATGGTAATAGGGCTGTTTGTATCCAATGTGCTTAACATAGCTTTATTGAAATCTGCTGTTGATAACTGGTGGAGATATGACTCAATTTTTGTATATGTCGCATCAGTATCGTTGTTGTTGATGTTTTTAAATATCAACAAAATTGATTCCACTACTAAATTTTCAAAATTCATCAGTGCTGTGTCTGCTTCAACTTTTGGTGTGTATCTTATACATGCACACGCAGATGTATGTATTGAAAAATGGTGGCAATTTATCGGCATTACAAGCAATATTAATGCTTGGTGGTATGTGCTGTATCAATTGTTTGTTGTTGTTGCTATTTTTTCAATTTGTGTGATAATTGATTGTATTAGAAAGCAATTGTTTAAAGTTTGCAGAATTGATCACCTAGTATCAAAGCTGTTTGATTCGCTTGAAAAAATGATCAGAAAAGCAATTGCTAAACTATAAAAGATTATAAACCGGAGTATTGTTATGAAAGTACTTGTTATAAACGGAGATTGTGTTACCAGAAACTCTTCAGCTAATTTATGCCATATGGCATATATACGAGGATTGGTCAATTTAGGATATGAAGTGACTTTGCTAAGTGCAGATCCAAAGGAATACGATGTTGACAAATCAATGATAATTCCCTCTGCTGTTAAGTGTATATATTATTACGGAACAACAATTTATGAAAAAATGTCAATAGGCAAAAGCAAGAGTAAAGAAGATAATGCTTCTTTTGCACGGGCGGATTATTCTACAAATGAAAGTAAATTAAGCATAAAATCAAAACTTGTGAATTCTACCAAAAATTTTGTATTGTCATCTTATGGCATCCACGGTATATATTCAAAATTTGTAAAAAAAGCTCAGAAATTTAAATCTGATACAGAGTATGATATTGTTTTATCTCTTTCTACTCCTGTAACAAGTCATTTATTAACCTATAATTTACTGGAAGCAGGTCATATAAAGACTAAAAAATGGATTCAGGTTTGGGAAGATCCGTGGTACGTTGATGTCTATGGATTTAACGAAAAAGAAAAAATATATAAAGAAGAAAAAAGACTTTTGTCATATGCACAACGAGTATGTTATGTAAGTCCGTTGACTCTGAAAAATCAAAAAGAAATTTTCCCTGAGTCTGCTCACAAAATGTATTGGGCGCCTTTGCCGTTTTATTATAAAAATGATGAACAAGGTTTAACGGTGAATAAATATAATAATTATGGCTATTTTGGTGATTATGCTCCTGTAAGTAGAGATTTGGCACCGTTTTATGCGGCTGCTAAAAATATAGGTGTCAACGTGAACATTTGTGGTAATCCCAGCAATCTGTTTGCTCAAACAGATAAAATAACAATTTATCCAAGGTTGCAATTAGGTGAGCTTAAACCTATTGAAGATAAAACTAATGTGCTCGTCTTTTTGTGTAACAGAAAGGGCGGACAAATTCCGGGAAAAATATATCAATATTCCGCAACCTATAAAACTATTCTATTTATTCTTGATGGTACAGACGAAGAAAAGAAAGTGTTAAAATCATATTTTGAACAATTTAACAGATATATATTCTGTGAAAATACAGTTGAGGATATTGAACGTGCAATTAAGCTAATAGAGAACAATGATTTTGGTAATGTAAAAAATGAGCCGATTGATGAATTTAATCCGGCTAAAACAATTATGAAAGTTCTTGAAGGTTAGTATATGGATAGTAAATCGCTGATAAGTGTGATTGTTCCGATTTATAATGTTGAGAATTATCTTGAACGCTGTGTTGTTGGAATTATAAATCAAACATATAAAAATCTTGAAATTATTCTTGTTGATGACGGTTCGCCTGATAACTGTCCAAAAATGTGTGATGACTTTGCTAAAAAGGATTCTCGTATAAGGGTTGTACATAAGAAAAACGGTGGCTTGTCAGATGCACGAAATGCAGGTATGAAGATTGCTTCCGGAGAGTGCATTGTGTTTGTTGACTCCGATGATTACATTCATTGCAATATGATAGATAAAATGTATGGCGTAATGCTAAAAGATGGCAGCGAGGTTGTTTCTTGTGGCGTTAAATGGGTTGACGAAAAGGGTACGGTAATATCTGAGTCAAAAGTTGATAAGAATGAAATATTAGACACAAATGAAGCAATGTTTGAAATCATAATTGACGGAAAACTGAAGCAGCATGTCTGGAATAAAATGTATAAAACAGAATTGATTCAAGATATTTTATTTGAAAAAGGCAAATATCACGAAGATGTATTTTGGTCTTATCAAGTGTTCGGGAAAACAAGAAAAACTTCTGTTATTGTTGATTCGTTTTACTATTATGTACAGCGAGATAACAGCATTATGGGTTGTGGCTTTTCTGAAAAAAGACTTGATGTTTTAGAAGCAAATCGACAAAGATGCGATTATGTAAAAAGGTATTTTTCTGCATATTACGATACTGCTATCAGCATTTATATGGGAACTTGTATGTATCAGATGCAATGTGCTTTGCGTTCAAAAGCGGAAAAATATATTATTGATAATATAAAGGAAAATCTAAAATACAAAAATAAAGGTAATATTTTTAATTATGTTAAAGGAAAACAAGCTTTTTGGATGAAATTGTATCTTACATTTCCAAAATTAACTTGTTTATTAAGAAATTGCTTAAATGTAGGGATGTAGAATGAAAAAAGTAATGTTAGTGTTTGGTACACGACCTGAAGCTATAAAAATGTGTCCGTTAGTAAATGAGCTAAAAAGCAGAAAAAATATAGTAACAAAAGTTTGCGTAACCGGACAGCACAGACAGATGCTTGATCAGGTGCTTGAAATCTTCAATGTTGTGCCGGATTATGATTTGTCTATAATGAAAGATAAGCAGACATTGTTTGATATAACAACCAATATTTTAAACAAAATCAAGGAAGTACTTGAGATTGAAAAACCTGATGTTGTGTTGGTTCACGGCGATACATCAACAACATTTGTCACGGCTCTTGCGTGTTTTTATATGCAGATTCCTGTCGGTCATGTTGAGGCAGGACTCAGAACATATAACATATATTCACCGTATCCCGAAGAATTTAACAGACAGGCTGTTGGTATAGTGGCAAGCTATAATTTCGCGCCTACAGAAATGTCAAAGAATAATTTAATCAACGAAGGTAAGAATCCTGACCATATATTTGTAACGGGTAATACTGCGATTGATGCCTTGAAAACCACAGTAAGATCTGATTATACACACCCTGAACTCGAATGGGCATCTGACAGCAGATTGATTATGTTGACGGCTCACAGACGAGAGAATCTTGGTGTACCGATGCACAATATGTTCAGAGCAATCAGAAGAATTGTCGATGAAACTTCTGATGTAAAGGTTATTTATCCGATTCATATGAATCCGGTTGTCAGAAAAGCTGCCGGTGAGGAACTTGGGAATGATGACAGAATACATATCATAGAACCTCTTGATGTACTTGACTTTCATAATTTCCTTTCAAGAAGTTATCTTATATTGACAGACAGCGGCGGTATCCAAGAGGAAGCTCCTTCCCTCGGTAAACCTGTTCTTGTTATGCGTGATACAACAGAAAGACCGGAAGGCATAAAAGCGGGTACTCTGAAATTAGTCGGTACGGACGAAACCATAATTTACAATGAGTTTAAAAAATTACTTACAGACAGTGAAGAATACGAAAAAATGAGCAAAGCGTCAAATCCATACGGTGATGGCTTTGCTTGTAAACGAATTGCGGATATATTATTATGATATAGGGAGAGCTTTTGCATGATTTGTTTTTGTATAGCTTTAAGAAATAAAAAAAGCACTAAAAATTGGGAAAGTGTAATATATGATTTTAACAATACTCTTGAATCAATTTTTAATCAAACAAATGATGAATTTGAGGTGTTTGTTGGTTGTAATGAAATTCCCAAATTATTTAAAAAGTATGATGAAAGATTACATTTTGTAATTACAGATACACCTTTACCAAAAACATGGCAAGAAGGATGCAGAGATCGTTCTTGGAAACTTTTGGCTTGTGCGTATGAAGTAAGAAAAAATTTGTCAAGACTCCAAGTTTATGGTGGTGGAACATTTGTTTTTCCTGTAGATGCTGATGATTATGTTAATTGCAATATTGCTCAATATTGTGTAGATCATCCAAATTCAAATGGTTTTAAATCTAAATACTCTTATAAATGGTTTAAGGGAAACAATTATATGTATATTACGAAGTATTTTGGTGGAACTATGAATATTATGAAATTGTTTGAAGATGATTTACCCGAAAAATTAGGCAATCCTCTTGATGCTTTTGGCGCAGAAAAAGCACGTGAATTAACTTTAAGATATCCTATTAGGTGGTATGATATAGACGTCGAAAAAAAGTTTGCTGATATTGGTAGACCACTTGAATATTTACCTTTTAAAAGTACAGTTTATGTGTTAGGCACAGGCGAGAATATATCAAATTATGATCCTAATAATATTAAAATTTCAGAAGATGGTATTCATTTAGGAATACTATTATATAGAATAAATCCTTTTAACAAAAAAAGAATTACTAAAAAATTAATAAAGGAATTTAAACTGAATATTTATTAAGGTGTGTGTTTATGATATACTCATACAAAATTACGCTATTTACCCCAACATATAACAGGGGATACATTATAAGTAGATTATATGAATCAATAAAAAGACAAACATTCAGGGATTTTGAATGGATCATATTTGATGATGGTTCAACTGATGATACCGAAAGCCTTGTAAATATTTGGAAGTCAGAAAATAATGATTTCCCCATTATATATATGAAAGGAAAAAACGGAGGTAAATGCAGAGCCACTAATCGTGCATTAGAGGTTGCTCAAGGCGAAATTTTCTTTACAATAGATTCGGATGATTACTTGACTGACGAAGCCTGTGAAAAGATAAATGGCTGGATGAAATCTATAAGAAATCTTTCTGATTACTGCGGTATAGTTGCCAATCGTGGACAATCGCCTACAGAAACAAGGAATACCACCTGGCGTGATGATCCAAAATCTCCTTGGTATAATAAACCGTATAGAGATGCAACATTTTTGGAGCGTTATCCTGAAACGACGAAATATCCGATTGACGGAGAGAGAGCAGAAGTATTTTGGACGGATATATTTAAAAAATATCCTTATCCTGAGTTTGATGGTGAAAATTTCATTACTCCCTGTATTCCATGGAACAGAATGGCTCACGATGGTTTTAAAATAAGAGTTTTTGAGGATATTATTTGGATATGGGAGTATCTTGACGATGGACTTACCGTCAAAGGCGCAAATAATAGATTTTTAAACAATCCGCAAGGTCATTTTCTTACGCATTATGAAAAAGCAAAGTTTTTGCATTATTCTTTTATTAAAAAGTTAAAAATGTATTATACTTTTTATTGCGATTTTTCAGATAGACTGCCAATCGAGAAAATTGCTGAATATTTGCATGCACCTAAATTTTTAATTAGTATGTGTGCCAAAGTACATAAATTAAGAAAATAATATGTAGAGTGAGAATATATGAGAAAAATTGTTATTACAGGTGGAGAGCTTCAAAACAAAGGCGCTCAATCTATGGTATTTATTTGTGTTTCCGAACTGCACAAAAGATTTCCAAATCACGAGATTTTTGTAATTTCAGATTTCTATACAGATTCTAAACAGGAAAAAATTTTTTGTTTTAACATAAGAACATTCGGTACGGTTGTAGATGTTATTAGAAAAAATAACCTTAAACAAAAAATATATTATATGATAAAAGGTTATGACAAGAAAGATAACGAGAAACAGAATGAATTTTTCCGTGATGTTGATTTGATGATTGATATTAGCGGTTACGGACTTGGTGATGCTTGGAACAAGTGCGAAATTGAACATTATTTATATAGAATTGAGTGTGCAAAGTATTTTGGCATAAAAGTGTATCTTATGCCCCAATCGTTTGGACCTTTTAAAACATTTGATAAGTCTTTGTTAAAAAGAACTAAAAAGGCACTTGAGTATGCAAGCACAATATACGCAAGAGAGCAACAGGGGTACGACTTATTGATAGAGAAATTTAACCTAAAAAATGTTAAAATATCTTATGACCTTGTACTGAATAATAAGAGTGTTGATTTGAACTCCGTATACAAAAATATTCCGATGTCTTGTGACTTTAATGTAAAAACAAATAGTATCGCAATAATCCCAAATGTTAGGAACTCAGTAGTATGCTCTGAAAAAATTTTGCTTGAGGCATACAAATCGTTAATAGATAAATTTATAGTATACGGTAAGAATGTATATATTTTAAGACATTCCAATAGTGATATTGATATTTGTGATAAAATCTTTAAAATATTCCATAATAACAATGTCTTTTTGATTGAACAGGAATTATCATGTGTTGAATTTAGCAATATTGTAAATAAATTCGATTTTGTAGTCGCATCCCGTTTTCACTCTGTTGTACATTCATATAAGAATGCGGTTGCGTGCCTAACAATGGGTTGGGCAGTGAAGTATTTAGAGCTTCACAAACTCTTTCATCAAGAAAAATACTGCTTTGATGTGAGAAATAATTTTGATATATCAAAATTATTAAGTGCTGCGGAAGATTTGCTGAATAATCATTCAAATCAATCGGAAATTATTTCTAAAGAATTAAATCAAGTACAAAAACACAATATATTTGATGATATAAATTTGGAGAACTAAATGAAATCTGTTGCTGAAATACGAGATAATAATTTATGCTGTTCTTGTGGTATTTGCAAAAATGTTTGCCCTGTAAATGCTATAAAATACATAAGAGAAAACGGAATGTTTGTTTCTGAAATTTCCGATGCCTGTGTATCGTGTGGAAAATGTTATAAGGTATGTCCGTCTGTACAGCATAGTTATGAAAAAAATAACTTGCACCAAGCTATGACTGGAAATTTAAAATTTGCAATAAACGCTTGGAGTAAAGACAGTGATATTCGTCATTTTAGTGCTTCCGGCGGTGTGATAACTACAATTGTCGAGTATCTGTTATTACACGATTATTATGATTATGTTTTTTCTGTGGATACATACAATTACCATTCTCAGGTAAAAACAAATAAGTATGACAAACACTCTTATAACTTAAATGATATAAGCACACAAAAATATACTAAATCAAGGTATATACCTGTATCACATGAAAATTTAGTCGATTTCATTCTGAATAACCATGATAGCAGGGTAATAATAATTGCCACTTCGTGTGCTGTGCGTGGAATATTGAATGTTATAGATAAGTTTAAGCTTAACAGAAATAATTATCTGTTGTTGGGCTTATTTTGTGATCAGGTATATAATTACAATTGCTGGGAATATTACAGCGATATGTTATTTGATAATTACGGAGATATATCCGAATTTAATTTTAAAAACAAAGATAGTGGCGGTTGGCCGGGAAATATGAAATTTTATTTTTCTGACGGGAAATGTGTTTTTAAAAATAAATCAGAACGAGTTAAAATTAAAGACTATTTTAAACCTGAAAGATGTGTTTATTGTGTTGATAAGTTAAATGTTTTTGCTGATATTTCTTTAGGCGACAATTATACAGATCAAAATTCGTCTTCTTTAGGCAGCAATTCCGTTATTATAAGGACGAATTTAGGTGAGAAAATATTTAAACTTATTTCAGAGACAATCGACTACGAGCGTATTGATGTTGATAAAATTTGTGTTGCTCAATATTTTGATGGCAGAAAGAAAAATTATGAATTTTCTTTATTAAAAAATTCCGAGTTGAATGATAACTTTCAGCTCAATTCAGTTATGGATTATGGGCATAATTCAAATGCTGCTTCCGAATATAAGACAGTATTAAGAAATTTACATTATGGTGAAATATATCCACTGAATCGTAAGAAGCTTATTAAGCAAATACAGAAAAGTGGCAGAAAAACTAATCAATTAAAGAGAATATTTCGTGCATTATTAAGGAGATTGCGTAATGAAAGTTAATCAACTTCGTGCGGGTACATTACTATCATATGTTAATCTTGCAATAGGTAGTATTATACCTATGATATATACCCCTATTATGTTAAGAATGCTTGGACAGGCTGAGTATGGTTTGTACAGCTTGTCAAACTCCATAGTTGGGTATTTGTCATTGCTGAACTTTGGATTCGGCAGTACCATCATCAGATACATATGTAAATATAGAGCAGAAGGAAAAAAAGAACAGGTAAGAAGTGTATTCGGGCTTTTTCTGGTCATATATGGAATAGTATCTGCTTTGGTAATTATTGGCGGATTTGTTTTAGTGTTATGTACAGATGCGTGTTTTTCTAAAGGATTGACCCCACAGGAAGTTGATAAGTTAAAAATATTGATTATTATGATGGCGTTTAACACGGCCATTGCATTCCCAATCAGTGTTTTTTCATCAATTATCACTGCATACGAAAGATTTGTATTTAGAAGAGTTGTTGACATTTTTTCTACAGTTTTAGCACCTGTTGTTAACATTGTACTGCTATACTTTGGATTCGGCTCAATTGGTATGACCTTTTCAGGCTTGTTACTTAATTTTATTGCATGCCCTATCAATATATATTATTGTTTTAAAGTTTTAAAAATAACGCCAAAGTTTGTACGGTTTGAAAGTGCATTTATTAAAGAGCTGCTTGTATTTTCAGTGTACATATTTATAGGAACTTTGGTAGATATGCTGTTTTGGGCTACGGACAAGGTTATTTTAGGTGCATTGGTAGGAACTGTAGTTGTTGCTATTTATAATGTCGGTTCAACATTTAATAATATATTGATGCAGTTGTCGCAAGCAGTATCCGGTGTAATAGGTCCTAAAATCAATTCAATGGTTACTTTGGACGGTGATAATACTGAGGCTTTGTCAGAAGTATTTATCAGAATCGGAAGATTACAGTACCTTTTATTGGCATTAGTAGTTTCTGGTTTTATAGCTTTTGGTCACCCATTTTTAATTATGTGGGCGGGTGAAAGTTATGGCGAATCTTATTATATAGCACTTTTAACAATGATTCCTCTGGTAATTCCATATATTCAAAACACAGGATTGACAATTGTTATAGCACAAAATAAGCACAAATTTCGTTCTTTGGTTTACTTAGCAATAGCTATTTTAAATGCAGTATCCACATATTTTATAGTTCCTTATTTGGGTGGTATTGGAGCCGCATTGTGTTCTTGTGTATCCTATGTTTTAGGTCAGGGAATAATAATGAATATATATTATTATAAAGTTACTAAAATCAATATTCCTTTGTTTTGGAAGAATATTTTATGTATGTCATGGATTCCAACCTTATTGTGTGTGATTACATTTGTAGTGTCAAATTTTATAAGCTTTTATTTCTGGAGTGCATTTTTGTTTGCTGTTTTGATATATGCGTTATTATACTCAATTGGCAGTTGGTTCTTTTCTATGAATGATTACGAGAAGGATGCTATTCGTGTACCAATTAGAAACCTGATGAATAAATTAAAAAAGCGAAAGGCGTGGTTAAAAAATGAAAATAGCTGTGGCCGGAACAGGGTATGTTGGCTTGTCTATCGCTACTTTGCTGTCTCAGCACAACGAAGTTATTGCTGTTGACATCATTCCCGAAAAGGTAAAACTAATCAACAACAGAATATCGCCGATAAAAGATGAATATATCGAAAAATATTTCAGGGAAAATAATCTAAATCTGTACGCTACCTTAGATTGTGAAAAAGCGTACAAAGATGCAGATTTTGTTGTAATAGCTACACCAACAAACTATGATCCAAAGAAAAACTATTTTGATACATCTGCTGTTGAAGATGTTATAAAACAAGTAATAAAAATCAATTCCAAAGCTATCATCGTTATTAAATCAACGGTGCCGGTAGGTTATACTAAGCATATAAGAGAAGAGTTCGATATTGATAATATAATTTTCAGTCCCGAGTTTTTACGTGAATCAAAGGCATTATACGATAATCTATATCCTTCTCGAATTATTGTCGGTACGGATTTATCGGACAAAAAAGTTGTTGAAGCAGCAAACTTATTTGCCAAATTATTGAAACAAGGTTCTCTTGATGATAAAGTAAATATACTGATTATGGGTTCTACAGAGGCAGAGGCGGTTAAACTATTTGCAAATACATATCTGGCTCTCAGAGTTTCATACTTTAATGAATTAGATACCTATGCCGAAATGAAAAATCTTGATACTAAGGCAATCATTGACGGCATATGCCTTGACCCTCGAATCGGTAATCACTATAATAATCCAAGTTTCGGATATGGTGGATATTGTTTACCTAAAGATACAAAGCAGCTTTTGGCAAATTATAACGATGTTCCTCAAAATATGATTTCTGCAATCGTCGAATCCAATAGGACAAGAAAAGACTTCATAGCAAGTCAAGTTCTGAAAATGGCAGGATACTATGATTATGATAGTGAAAGTCAGTACGATGCCTCAAAAGAAAAAAGGTTACAATCGGCGTTTTTAGATTAACTATGAAGAGTAATAGTGATAATTTCAGACAGAGTTCAATACAAGGTATCATGAAAAGAATTAAAGCAAAAGGTGCAGAAGTTATTATTTATGAACCAACATTGAATGACGGAGAATCCTTTTTGGGAAGCTGTGTTGTCAATAATTTAGAAGAATTTAAAGCTAAAAGTGACGCAATTGTTGCTAACAGATATAGCCAAATTCTTGATGATGTTAAAGATAAAGTGTATACCAGAGATATTTTTATGATGGATTAAATGATTTAAATAGAATGTTTTTATACTATCCAAGTAAATCTATAAAAAATTTTTATGTTGACTTGTAAAAGCGTCAAAGCAGGTAATTATATTTTGTTATACTGTACAAAGTCTTAGTTCATAATTCGAAAGGAGAATAATAATGTCTTCGTTGAGGGAAGTACAATTATTTGATTTACAAATACTGAAAGATGTTGTAAGGGTATGTGATAATAATAATATTAAATATATGATTTCATCTGGTACTTTACTTGGTGCTGTCAGACACGGTGGTTTCATTCCATGGGATGATGATATAGATGTGTTTATGATGAGAGACGATTATAATAAGATGCTAAAAATAGCACCAAATTATTTTAAAGAACCATATTTTTTCCAAAGTGCGTATACAGATGTTATGGTATGGGGATTTTCTAAGTTGAGAGATTCTAGAACAACAGCTATAGAATTTGATGATATGAAAGAACAATTTAATCAAGGTATATTTATTGATATATTTCCACTCGATAGTACAGATGATGGAAGTGCAAAAATGAAAACCGTAACAAATATAAAAAAAGATATATGGGATTGTATATTTAACAGAGAAGCAATATTAAATAATATTGATAATCCTGATATATGGAAAATATTTACATTAGATAAAGATATGATACTGGAACTTGTAAATATGAGCTACAAAGATGCTTTAAGAGTTTTTGAGGAATTCTGTGAAACGCATTTGTATGATACTGATAAATTAAGGTGTTGGTCATCAGAAGTTATGGGACGCTTAAGAAAGCATTATGAACGAAAGTGGTTTGATAAAATAGAATATGCTCAATTTGAAAATATTTTAGTTCCTGT
>ENA-OPST01000226-OPST01000226.1-human-gut-metagenome-genome-assembly--contig:-NODE-226-length-19929-cov-3.208413_pt1 | contig 19929 bp, 19 predicted proteins | sample MGYA00241812_ERZ501915 | MGnify/ENA primary metagenome ERZ501915 (study PRJEB25962, sample SAMEA2042453) | human gut metagenome | biome: human gut; feature: human-associated habitat; material: faeces...
CCGTATATACTGGTCATGAATGTGATATGTTGCATATATGTGAGAACGATTTATTCTTGTTCTTTCAGTGCTGCGAAAATCAGACCTTCCAGTTCTTCCGCCAGTTCGGGGTTGTCCTGAATCACTTGTTTGGAGGCGTCACGTCCTTGTCCCAGTTTGGTTTCGTTGTAGCTGTACCATGAACCGCTTTTCTTGATAATGCCTAAATCAGCACCTAAATCAATGATTTCACCAGCTCTTGAGATCCCTTCACCAAACATGATATCGAATTCGGCTTTACGGAAAGGAGGTGCCACTTTGTTTTTCACCACTTTTACTTTAGTCTGGTTGCCGATTACTTCTTCACCATCTTTCAGTTGAGTGGAGCGACGGATATCCAAACGTACGGAAGCGTAGAATTTCAGAGCATTACCACCGGTAGTTGTTTCAGGGTTACCAAACATGATACCGATTTTTTCACGCAACTGGTTGATAAAAATACAAGTTGTATTGGTCTTGCTGATGGCTGACGTAAGCTTGCGCAAAGCCTGAGACATCAAACGTGCCTGTAAACCTACTTTGTTATCACCCATATCTCCTTCAATTTCAGCTTTCGGAGTCAATGCCGCGACAGAGTCGATAACAATGATATCAATGGCGGATGAGCGTATCAATTGCTCAGCAATTTCAAGTGCCTGTTCACCGTTATCGGGTTGTGATATCCATAAGTTATCTACATCCACTCCCAGTTTGGCCGCATAGAAACGATCGAAAGCATGCTCGGCATCAATGAAAGCGGCAATGCCGCCTGCCTTCTGAGCTTCAGCAATGGCATGGATAGCCAATGTAGTCTTACCGGATGATTCGGGACCATAAATTTCTATGATTCTACCTTTGGGATAGCCGCCTACCCCTAATGCGGCGTTCAAGGCGATAGACCCGGTAGGAATCACTTCCACTTCCTGTACGTTGTCATCACCCATTTTCATGATAGAGCCTTTACCAAAAGTTTTCTCTATCTTATCCATTGCAGCTTGCAGCGCTTTCAGTTTTTCACTATTTCCGGCACTCGGACTTGCTGAGAATGGAATTTCTTCGTTATCTTTTTTTGCCATAAATCTGTTGGTTTATAAAATTTGTTGTGCGTGCTCTTTTGTTTTCACCTCTTTGGGAGAGATGATACGTTCAATCACGCCTTCTTCGTTAATGATGAAAGTTGTACGGAATGTACCCATATATTTACGTCCGTACATACTTTTTTCTCCCCATACTCCGAATTGTTCTACCAACTTCTTGTCGGTATCGGCAATAAGAGTAAAGGGTAGTTCGTTCTTTTCAATAAATTTCTGATGCGATTTGGCATCATTCACACTGACACCGATTACTTCATAACCATGGGCGCGCAGTTCCGCATAATTATCACGCAAATTACATGCCTGGGCAGTACAACCAGATGTCATATCCTTAGGATAAAAATAGAGTACTATCTTTTTTCCTTTGTAATTACTTAAACGAATTTCTTCTCCTTTTTCGTTTAAGCCTAATATTTCCGGGGCTTTATCTCCTATGTTCATTTTTTAGTGGTTAATGATTAATGGTTAGTGTGGCCCAAGTATGAATTATGGGCCATTAATCACTATTTTAAAGTTCTAGATCACCATCGAATACTTCATGCCAAGGCAAACCTTGTTTGTTCAGTTGTTCCATAAATGGATCGGGATCAAACTCTTCTACATTCCATACTCCCGGACGTTTCCACAATCCTTGCAGGAACATCATGGCTCCAATCATGGCTGGAACTCCAGTTGTATAGCTTACTCCCTGCATTCCAGTTTCTTTGTAAGCTTCTTGATGGCTACAGTTGTTGTAAACATAGTAAGTGCGTTCTTTGCCATCCTTTACGCCTCGGATGCGGCATCCGATAGAAGTTTCGCCTTCATAATTTTCTCCTAGATCCTGTGGATTGGGGAGTACGGCTTTTAGGAATTGTAACGGAACAATTTTCACTCCGTTATAATCTATTTCGTCAATGCGGGCCATACCGATATTCTGGATGACACGCAGATGAGTCAGGTATTCCTGACCGAAAGTCATCCAAAAGCGAGCACGTTTGATGGTCGGGAAATTCTTAACTAATGATTCCAGCTCTTCATGATACAGCAAGTAGGAATCACGAGGACCGATATTGGGATAAGTCAGATCCTTGTGGTATTCCAATGGCTTGGTGGTCACCCATTTGCCTTCTTCATAATAACGTCCGTTCTGAGTAATTTCGCGGATATTGATTTCAGGATTAAAATTGGTAGCGAACGCTTTGTGATGGTTGCCGGCATTACAGTCCACAATATCCAAGTAGTGCATCTCGTCAAAATGATGTTTTGCTGCGTAGGCTGTATAAATGCCACTTACTCCCGGATCGAATCCACAACCCAGTATCGCTGTCAGTCCTGCGTCTTCAAAACGTTTTTTATAAGCCCACTGCCAGCTGTATTCGAAATGAGCTTCATCCTTTGGTTCATAGTTTGCTGTATCCAGATAATTCACCCCGGCTTTCAGACAAGCTTCCATGATGGTCAGATCTTGATAAGGCAGAGCTACATTGATGACGATTTCGGGTTTGAAACTATTAAACAGGGCTACCAGTTCGTCTACATTGTCCGCATCTACCTGTGCAGTCTTAATAGCTGGATTGCCGATAGCTTTTACGATTGCATCACATTTTGATTTTGTACGGCTGGCGATCATGATGTCAGTGAATACATCCGGATTCTGAGCCACTTTGTGTGCTACGACAGTACCTACACCGCCTGCACCGATAATTAATACTTTACCCATTTGCTGTTTTTTATTCTTGTTAAAATAAAATGCCCGGCAGACATTACCGTTCACAGGGCAAAGATAACAAAATATTTTGGGTATTAGTGGATACGGTCTAGTTTCTTATTGGTGAAATCTAAGGTTTTTCTTTCGTAGGACCATGTTTCATAGCCACCCGTGACTATATGGATGCGCATGGGATTACCTAATGCCAGACGACATTCGTCGGTTGTCATTCCTTTTCGTACCTTACCGCGGCTTATCATGTTCCAAACTTCTTCTGTGATATTCGGATACTTGGTTCGTAAGTTGCCTATGCCGAATAGATCCGTAAAATAATTGTCTGATTGTAAAATCACATCAACTACACTCGTATGGGTGAATGCAGCTTTTATCTTATAATTCTTTCCATCTATGTTTTCCAATTCTAAAAAGACGTAAGGAGAGTTGTTTTGTGAGATTATATTTTTGATGGTGAATTGTGTATATCGGGGAAGTCTCACCGGAGTGTCTGTTTCATCCAGACATTCCGTTTCCGCTTTCAGATAGACAGTTTTTTTTCCATATTTACTCATCAGATTCTTTGATTTTTTTGTATTTGCATCACTGAAGCTAAATGAATTTGGAAAATATTTATTTTTATTTTCCATAATAAAATCACTGTCTGCCATGCCACAATTAGTCTTTGATATAGCTACCGGCTGATAGTAGGTGTTTCCTTTCTTGTCTTGGAATACGATTTTTACAGGGTATGCGCGGCTGCCCACTCCGACAGCTGTTACTGTTACTTCTTCATTTATACCAATCGGGACCTCTTTATAGCCCGATATGCTGTTGGGATCATCTATATGTACTTTATTGGTACGCATATATAGGGTTTGTCCTTCCAGCAGTTCTTTGGCTATGTCCACATCACCCAGGTAGGCAAGGGTAGGAATACCGGCTTTGGGCTTCAGGCAATATTGTTCCAGAGTGGTGTTTTTAAGTTCGTGATAATATTGTTGCCCTTCACATTCAAAGTTAAAATGTACAAAGCCCCGTTCGGTAATTTCCGAACCCAGATATTCAAAAATCTTATGTTTTAACTCTCCTGTATCCACCTCCTTGTTGGTTTCCGCCGATTTAAAAGGAGGAATAATGATGTCTTTACGTTCCGGCATCACCATGAATTTCATGCCTGGTGTCCAGTCACACAGGTTGTAATACTTGAAATGATCGTTTATAAACTGTTTTTCCAAAGATTCTACGGAAATACTTGTTTGTTGTGAAGTAGTCGTGACTATATATCCGTTTTGTGCATAAGTGCATAGGCTACAGCTTGTTGCCCCAATTAAAATGGCTAAAAACCTTTTCATTGCTTTAAGTGTTAGTATATATAAATTGATACAAAGGTATAAAATTTTTGTGTATAATTGCTATAGTGAAAAATAAAATGGTTAGTTTTGCACACTAAACTAACAGATTTAACAAAAAAATAATATGAAAAAACTAGTATTGAAAATGATGGCTGTTTGTGCCGGAGCATTGATTGTATCTTGTGGTAGTGGAAAGAATATGTTGTCTGTTTCTTCTCTGGATGGGGAATGGAATATTACAGAGGTGGATGGGCAGAAGATATCTACAGAGAGAATGCCTTTCATTGGTTTTGATGTAGCTCAGAAACGTATTTATGGCAATAGCGGATGTAACCGTATGATGGGAAGTTTTGAAGCCGACTCTCTGAAGCCAGGTACATTGAAGTTTGGACAGATAGGAAGTACCCGCATGATGTGCCCTGATATGAAGACTGAGCAGATGGTATTGGGTGCATTGGATAAAGTGACTTCTTTCCAGACGGTTTCTGACAAGCCCGACGTGATAACTCTATGTAATCAAGATGGTCAGCCGTTGATGACTTTGGAAAAGAAGGCGGCTCCGGAAGTGTCACTGTCTGATCTTTCAGGAGAATGGGTTATTGAATTGGTGAATGGAAAGAAGATTGTAGGTACGGCTGAGGTGACCCCTTTTATCGGTTTTAATTTGGATGAAAGCCGCATTTACGGTAATGTGGGCTGTAATACCATAAATGGTGCGTTAATGCAGGAAGATGGAAAACCCAATTCTTTGAGATTTGACAATGTTGTTACTACCATGATGATGTGTCCTGATATGGAAACTGAAACTATCGTGCTGAATGCTTTGAATGAAACAAAAAGTTTCAGCATGAAAGATGATAAAGTATATTTGTTAGGTGAAAATGGAAATGAATTGTTGGTGTTGAAGAAACAATAATCCATCTACATTCGAATTGATATGGGTCGGCCTGTTTTCTCATAAACGAGAAAACAGGCCGATTGCATTTATGGCATTATGCTAGGATGCTGACAGGTATTGTATTTGGTGGAGTTCTGACATTCTTGCCTTATATGAATCCATTTAAAAGTATCATATAGCAAATAAATCAGTCATTTTGTCAGCCTTTGTCACATTCTTATTTTTGGCATACCGTTTGTTTTATAAAGGGCGTGCGGTTGGTGCACCAAAGAAAAAAGAAGTCCTTCGTGAACCATTCGCCAAGAAATCAGTTTAATTGAAAACAAATAAATAAAGATATATAATTATGGGAAAGATTATTGGTATTGACTTAGGAACCACAAATTCATGTGTTTCAGTATTTGAAGGTAATGAACCGGTAGTAATCGCAAACAGCGAAGGTAAACGTACCACTCCGTCTATCGTTGCATTTGTTGACGGTGGCGAACGTAAAGTAGGTGATCCTGCAAAACGTCAGGCAATCACTAATCCGCAACGTACTATTTTCTCTATCAAGCGTTTCATGGGTGAAACTTGGGATCAGGTACAGAAGGAAACTGCTCGTGTTCCTTATAAAGTAGTGAAAGGTGACAATAATACTCCGCGTGTAGATATTGACGGACGTCTTTATACTCCGCAGGAAATTTCAGCTATGATTCTGCAGAAGATGAAGAAAACTGCTGAGGATTATCTGGGACAAGAAGTTACAGAAGCCGTTATCACCGTTCCGGCATACTTCTCGGACTCACAACGTCAGGCTACTAAAGAAGCTGGTCAGATTGCAGGTCTGGAAGTGAAACGTATTGTGAACGAACCGACAGCTGCTGCTTTGGCTTATGGTCTTGATAAGGCTCATAAAGATATGAAGATTGCTGTATTCGACCTTGGTGGTGGTACATTCGATATCTCTATCCTTGAGTTTGGTGGTGGTGTATTCGAAGTACTTTCTACTAACGGTGATACTCACTTGGGTGGTGATGACTTCGACCAGGTAATCATTGACTGGTTGGTACAGGAATTCAAGAATGACGAAGGTGCGGATTTGACAAAAGATCCGATGGCTATGCAACGTCTGAAAGAAGCTGCTGAAAAAGCTAAGATTGAATTGTCTTCTTCTACTTCAACAGAAATCAACCTGCCATACATCATGCCCGTAGACGGTATGCCTAAGCACTTGGTTAAGACTTTGACACGTGCTAAATTTGAAGCTTTAGCTCACAATTTGATTCAGGCTTGTCTTGAACCTTGCAAGAAGGCTATGAGCGATGCAGGCTTGAGCAACTCTGATATCGATGAGGTAATCCTTGTTGGTGGTTCTTCACGTATTCCGGCTGTTCAGGAATTGGTAGAAAAATTCTTCGGTAAGACTCCTTCCAAGGGTGTTAATCCTGACGAAGTGGTTGCTGTAGGTGCTGCCGTTCAGGGTGCTGTTTTGACAGATGAAATCAAAGGTGTGGTATTGCTGGATGTTACTCCGTTGTCAATGGGTATCGAAACATTGGGTGGTGTAATGACTAAGTTGATTGATGCAAACACTACTATCCCGGCCCGCAAGAGTGAGACCTTCTCTACAGCTGCCGATAACCAGACTGAAGTGACTATTCACGTACTTCAGGGTGAACGTCCGATGGCCGCACAAAACAAGTCAATCGGTCAGTTCAATTTGACTGGTATTGCTCCGGCTCGTCGTGGTGTTCCTCAGATTGAGGTGACATTCGATATCGATGCCAACGGTATCTTGAAAGTATCTGCCAAGGATAAAGCTACCGGCAAGGAACAAGCTATCCGTATCGAAGCCTCCTCTGGTTTGAGCAAGGAAGAAATCGAAAAGATGAAAGCCGAAGCTGAAGCTAATGCAGAAGCAGACAAGAAGGAACGTGAAAAAATTGACAAATTGAATCAAGCTGACTCCATGATTTTCTCTACTGAAAATCAGTTGAAGGAATTAGGCGACAAGTTGCCGGCTGATAAGAAAGCTCCGATTGAAGCTGCTCTTCAGAAACTGAAAGATGCTCATAAAGCACAGGATTTGTCTGCTATTGATACTGCCATGGCTGAACTGAATACAGCATTCCAAGCTGCCAGCGCTGAAATGTATGCTCAGAGTGGTGCACAAGGTGGCGCTCAGGCTGGTCCGGGTGCAGGACAACAGGCTAATCAAGGTTCTTCTTCTAATAACAAAGAAGATATTCAAGATGCGGATTTTGAGGAAGTGAAGTGATTCCGATAAGGAAACAGATAATAAACAATAAGCAAAAGCGTGCAGCTCAATGAGTTGCACGCTTTTTGCGTTTATGGGGTTCATGGTTGTTATGCGTTTTTTATGGGCTTTCTTATCTCTTATTTGCGACACGTCTTATTTGGCGATAAGGTACAACTTAGATTGATATAAACCATTTAAAACGAGAAGAATATGCCAAGAGGAAATTACACCATTCAAAGAAGTTGCGAGGAGTGCGGTAAAATCTTTACTCCTCCGACATTAGTATCGAAGTATTGTTGCCCTGCTTGTTCCAAGAGAGCATACAAGAAAAGACAAATCGCAAAAGAGAAAGAAGCGATACGCCAAGCATTGGTCAGACAAATTCCATCCAGCAAAGGGTATCTAACTGTAAAAGAAGCTATGTTGATTTACGGCATTAGTAAAGACGTTCTTTATCGTATGATACGGCAAAGCTTGATACCGTCATACAATTTTGGTCAGCGTCAAACACGCCTTAGCCGGCAGTATATGGACGAACACTTCAAAATAAAGGTTGTCGGTAGAAAGAAAAAGAAGGAAGTATTGTCGTTTGAACCGAAAGGCTGTTATACCATAGCTAAAAAGTTCCACATTAACGAAAGTAGCGTTTTCAAGCATATACGCCGTCACTCAAAATTGGTAACTATGTTTATGTCCCGAAATCAGAAATAGATAAATTATATAAGTCGTTATGAAGAAGCATTACCCAATACCAAAGTGACCGTCAAGCTCAGAAGGTCGAATTATAAAGAGGAATGGTATTTGATTATAGAATCATACCCAGTGTACAAGCGAGGCTCTAAACGGGCAAGCCGTGTGGTTGAATCAATTAACAGAACTATATCCACACTCATTTGGGATAAGTCATCCATAGCACGTATCTTGCCGGATGGAACATTCAATTACAAACCTAAGCGTGACTTGAATGGAATCATCCAATGCCGTTCAACGATAGATCAAGAGGCTTGCATCTATGCTGACAATGTGCGTAAGTTGCGGCAGCATGAATATGATAGTGCCATCCTTTATACTGATAAGGAAAACGAAATTGCTGCACAGAATGAACGGAGCGAACAGGACTTTATCAAGTATTTTAATAGTATCATCAGCAAACGTCATCCCAACAGTTCCGATTCAATTATAGTCAACTGGAGGCGAGTAGGCGAACTGTTGAAAATGTATTCGCAAGGGCAGCTAATTCCATTCAAGGCGATTTCCGTTAAACTGCTTGAAGATATAAAGATATTCTTTCTTCGTGCTCCAATGGGAGGGAATAAGAAAGGCACTATCTCGCAAAACACGGCATCGACTTATTTCTCTATACTCAAAGCCGGATTGAAACAGGCATTCATTGTTGAATATCTGACTGTTGATATAAGCGCGAAAATAAAGGGAATCATCAACATAGAGAAACCTCGTGTTGTACTTACCATGAATGAAGTGCAAATGTTAGTTGATACTCCTTGCACAAGGATGATGTTTTGAAACGAGCGTTCTTGTTCTTTATTCTCGCTGGATTGCGGCATAGTGATATCCAAAATTGGAAATGGAAATAAATTCATCAAATGAGTAAGGGAACATGGCAAGCAGTCGTAATTCAGCAAAAGACAAAAAGATCGGATTATAAACCAATTATTGCGCAGAGTGGCATGAAAGATGTTCCCATAGGTTTATTGTTCAGTTTATGGTTTAACAATTATGCGCCAATAACCTGCCTTGTCAGAACCTTCATGGATGAGAATACCTCTATCTCGAAGATTCTTTATCTGTTTCTTGACACCATCCAAAGAAATCCCCAATTCATTTGCCATTTTCTCACGAGTTATCATCGGGTTAGATATAACCATATCTATAATACGTTGAGCTGTTCTACCAACAGGTTTATTGGCACTTCGTTTTACAGGGTACTTTTCGAGGGTACTATTTCCGTTTACAGGGTACTTTTTCTCCGAACTTTTTTCGTTTACAGGGTACTTTTCGAGGGTGCTATTTACTCTGTTGGCTACTTCTTCAACAGGCATTCTTCCGTTGTCACCCCAGTTCAAATTATAGAATGTGGTGTAGAAAGAAGTCGCTTCCGTTTGATATTGCGGCTCTTTACCTTGCAGGAAATTGGGTAGCTTCTCTGTAAGCTCTCGCATTTTGCGTAAACCGGAACCACGTTTCTCCATATAATCCAACTGTGTGAACATGTCTGCAATGACAGGGTTACGGCGCATGGACGGCACTTTGTATATGTCACGGTCTTGAATCTGTGTTCCGTCAAGCATTGCGCCCGGTGATACCAGTTCTACACGGTCATCGTAAATGTCAATATGTACTTCACCGCCCATCACGGTATAATCTCTATGGATAAGATGGTTTACCAATCCTTCGAAGATAGCACGGTCTGAATAGTCGGGGAGGTTTAGACGATAGTTCGGCATCTTCACCCAACCACTCATGGTATAGTTCTTGATGAAGTCCATGCCGTATTTCAATAGTAATACAAGGTTAGCCCGATGTTCCACGGAACTGATGGCATCATCTTTATAGAGTCCAGTCCAACGGGTACAGAAAATACGTGATTGGAATACGGTACAATTATCCACAAACAGCAATCCGGCATTGGTCAGTTTGCCGTCAGGAGTTACTAGTCCGAATGATTCCAGATACTTGTCATTCCATTCCTGATGGGTTTGCTCACGGAAAGTATTGGCGAGAATGATGAAAGAATGTTTGCTGGCATCCACTTGGGTAGGCAGTGAATCCCAAGTCATGTGCGTACCTTTCAATACCAATGAAAGAAGCTGTTGCGAATTACACTCCACGCTTTCATTGCCAACTCGTACATATGCGGTACGTGTCCCATCCTGATAATAGTAATAAGGTGTAAGCGTTCCTGCCTTTACTTTCACTTCAAGCAAGGTATGCCCTTCGTGTTCTATCGGAATAAGCTGAACTTCCGGCACAGGGTCAAGTCTTGCCTTTATCATTTCACTGATAAAATCAGCATCGGCTTGTGGATTCTCCAAACCTACAATTACACCGTCATCATTCACTCCATAAAACAAACTGCCACCGTCCGTATTGGCAAATGCCGACACGGATTTAAGCCATGACTTTACTTTCTTACGTTCCAGCATTTCCTTGAAATCGTAAGCCGAGCATTCCGCTATCAATGTATTGTTATGTATTTGCATAGTTTCCTTATTGTTGTTCGGGTATAACATCCCAATATCATATACAAAGGTAAGGATAAAACCGAAGAATCTGTTAAAAACATCGCTTTCTTTTGATTTTTATGCGTTTACATCTCTTGTTTATGAATAAAAATCGTACTTTTGTGAGCAAGAGCGTGTGTTGCTTATGGATGCTTATTTTCGGGTTTGCGTTATATTTGCAACACGTGTACGCAAGTCGCTGATAGATATATCATGTTGATTTTGAGGAAGTGAAGTAATTCAGACAAGGACATAAATAATAAGCAAAAGCGTGCAGTTTATCAGAGCTGCGCGCTTTTGTATTTTTTATTGTTATATACTTGTCGATATAAGCACACTGAGTTCTTTCTCTTTAATTCTAAAGAATCTATTTGCCGTTACAAGTATTTAAGTCCTCATTAAAATATAAATCATGATATTATATTTTTCTTTGATGATTTATTTAATTAACCTAGGTAATGGCAAATATGAGATTAGTAAAATTAAAGAACCGTCCGAGTAAGGGCGTTTTCGTTTTTGAATACATGCAGGAGCAGATAGAGCGTCTTAGAGGGCAAGGAAAAGAACGGACAGTCGAAACATATCAGTCCGCATTGAACAGCTTCATGAAGTTCCGTGACGGCATAGACTTATGTTTTGATGAGATGGATGCAGATTTGATGGAACATTATGAAACGGAGATGCGCTCCACTCACCATTTAAGTCGTAATACCACCTCTTTTTATATGCGTATTTTGCGTTGTGTGTATCGCAAGGCAGTGGGTGAGGGACTGGCCCTTCCTGCAGATCCTTTTGAGAATGTATATACTGGTGTGGACAAGACCTCAAAGAGAGCTGCCACCCTGACAGATATCAAACACATCAAGCAGTTGGATCTTTCCGATCATAAATCATTGGAATTTGCACGAGATATCTTTCTCTTTTCTTTCTATATGCGAGGAATGTCTTTTATAGATCTTGCCTATTTGCGTAAAAAAGATCTCAATAGTGGCTTTGTGAGTTATAGCCGTCGTAAAACAGGTAAGAAACTCATTATACGGTGGGAAAAACAGATGCAGGAGATTATTGACAGATACGGAGATTCGGAAACACAATATCTTTTACCTATTATAGAACGAGAAGATGGCACGGAGCGCAGACAATACCGGAATAAAATGTTGCTGGTGAACCGTAAGCTGAAGAAGATTGCAGCCCGGGCAGGATTGACCACACCACTTACTATGTATGTGGCGCGCCATTCCTGGGCAAGTATAGCTAAGACGAAAAACATCTCGATTGGTATTATTAGCGAAGCGATGGGGCATGATTCAGAAACTACTACACAAATCTATCTTTCGTCTATACAGACTAATCAGATAGATAATGCAAATAGAAATATTTTAAAAGATCTATAAGAAGGGGAATATTTGAATTATTTTGAAATTAGGACGCACTCTTATATAGAGAGCGTCTATCGGCTGCAAAGGTATAGATTTATTTTCATTTTCTAGCATTTACAGACTGTAAACTGATAAAAAAAGTTTTTTCTCTCTCTATATATAATAAACTTATGGGCTGATTTTATTCATACAACTTACTACATAAATGGAAATCAGAAATTTAAGAAATCGGACGCTCTCTATATAAGAGTGCGTCTGTTTTTAGTCGGATTATTCCACTATGAGTATTGTAAATAACAAGGGCAAAGACATGCCACAACAAATTTTGGGAACGACGGTTCAAAAGACCGACGACGCCGTAGGCATATTCCGAAATGATCAGGAAAAAAAGCATTGGTATGTGGCTGTTGTAAATAACAGAAGTGAAAAAGCCTGTCAGGATAGATTACGAAAACGTTTGAAAAACGAAACTGATAGTGAGAAAGCTTATGAAGTTTATGTCCCTATCCAACAGGAGATGAGTATTCGTCATGATGGTAAACGTAAAAAAGTGGACCGTATTGTTTTCCCTGCTCTTGTGTTCATTCGCTGCACAGATTCAGTAAGACGGAAAGAAATAGTCTGCCTTCCTTATATAAAACGTTTCATGGTTAACATAGCCGGTTCTTCCCGAAATACTTGCCGTCCCGTAGCTATTATTCCAGATCATCAGATGTACAGCTTGATGCGTATGGTCAATGATGCCGAAGAACATGTCACTATTGAGTCATGCCCTCTGCATTTGGGCGATCGTGTCCGTGTAAACGGTGGCAAACTGGTAGGGTTGGAAGGGAATATATGTCGTGAAATAGATGGTTCTACTAGTCTGGTTGTAAAAATTGATATCCTTGGATGTGCTAAAGTTACCATTGCTAGAGAATTGCTGGAACCTATAGCGGAAAAAAACTCAGTTAACATATAATTATATATTGACATACAATGACCATAGCAGTAGACTTTGACGGTACTATTGTTGAGCACAAGTATCCGGCAATCGGCAGGGAGTTGCCGTTTGCCATTGAGACATTGAAAAAATTGCGTGACGAACATCACAGGTTGATTCTATGGACAGTGCGTGAAGGGCGTCTGCTTGACGAAGCTCTTGCCTTTTGCCGTGATCGCGGTCTTGAATTTTATGCCGTGAACCGCGACTATCCGGAGGAGGAGAAAGGGCGTAACAATCATTACTCACGCAAGCTCAAAGCCGATCTTTTTATAGATGACCGCAACTTGGGAGGCCTTCCCGATTGGGGTACTATTTATGGAATGATTCATGACGGAACCACTTTTTCGGATTTGATACGTAATGCCGGTGAATCTCCTGTTTCGGAGAATCACGGCAGAGGTCTTTTCTCGCGCCTGTTTGGCAGATGATTGAATAATAAATGAAAAAACTGATATGAAGACTTTAAAGAAACTATTATTGTTTGTTGTGGCATCCGCCTTGTTGGCAGGCTGCACCTCCTATAAAAATGTACCTTACATGCAGAATCCCGAGGTAGTGAACAGTTACAGGGAAGATCTTCCCCTTTATGATGCAAAGATTATGCCGAAAGATTTGCTGAGTATAACTGTGAACACGAGTGATCCTCAGGCTGCCGCTCCTTTTAACCTGACGGTACAGACTCCTCTGAATGCAGCCCTGACCAATATTAATACTACCACACAACCCACTCTCCAGCAATACCTGGTAAATAACAAGGGTGAGATAGATTTCCCCGTTATCGGTCGTCTGAAGGTAGGCGGCCTTACGAAAAACGAGGCGGAAGATTTGATCCGTGAGCAATTGCAGCCCTATCTGAAAGAGAGTCCTATCGTTACAGTCCGTATGGCAAATTACAAAATTTCGGTATTGGGAGAGGTGAACCGTCCGGGTACTTTTACCGTAGGAAATGAAAAGGTAAATATCCTTGAAGCCCTTGCCATGGCGGGAGATATGACTGTTTATGGCGTCCGTGACAATGTGAAACTGATTCGTGAAGATGCAAAAGGCAAGCGTGAGATTATCAATTTGAATCTTAATAATGCAGAGCTGGTTGTATCTCCCTATTACTACCTGCGCCAGAACGATATCATCTATGTAACGCCCAATAAGACAAAAGCCAAGAACTCGGACATTGGCAGCAGCACCAGCATATGGATCAGTGCTACATCCATTTTGGTATCTCTTGCAAGCCTTCTGGCAACCATCTTGAAATAAAACTCATAAATATAATTGTTGATTACAAACTGTTGATATGACTGACGAACAGAAGAACACCCCTTCGGGTACCGAGCAACGTGAGGAGAACGTTGATCTTTATGCCTTGTTTTTTAAATACTTTGCCTATTGGCCGTGGTTTGTAGCCAGTGTGCTGGTTTGTATTATATCTGCTTTCATCTATCTCCGTTATCAAGCTCCTGTCTATAATGTTGATGCGGCCGTACTCATCAAAGAAGGTGACAAGAAAGGTGGAAGCAGTAATAATCCTATGGGAGCCCTTCAGGATCTGGGTATGTTCTCCATGACTAACAATTTTGACAATGAGGTGGAAATCCTGAAGTCAAGAACCTTGATTAAAAAGGTGGTGAATCATTTGAATTTGTATATTTCAGTGGCCGAGGAACGTATGTTCGGCTATAACACTCCTTTATATAAGTCCACTCCGGTAAAAGTTTATATGACTCCTGAAGAGGCAGACAATCTGGAAGAAGGAGCCAAGCTTCATCTAAAATACACCATGAATGGAAAATTGGATGTAAAAGTGGAATATATGTTTGACGAGGAGAAGCAGGAGACTGAGGTAAGTTTTGACAGTATTCCGGCTGTTTTCCCCACTCCAGTAGGAGTTTTCAGTTTTACAAAGAACGACTCGGTCCCACCTTTGGAAGAAGATATGAATCTGGTGGCATACGTTAATTCTCCTACAGATGTGACGGAAAGTTATGTAGAGAATTTGTCAGTGGAACCCACTTCGAAGACTACCACAATTGCTGCCATCAGCTTGCAGAATACGGTAAAGCAGCGCGGTATCGATTTCATCAATTGTTTGGTTGACTTTTATAATCTGGACGCGAATGACGAGAAGAATGAAGTGGCTCAAAAATCCGCAGAGTTTATAGACGAGCGTATTGGCATTATCAATCGGGAGTTAGGTACTGCCGAAACGGAACTTGCCGATTTCAAGCAACGCTCCGGATTGACCGATTTGACCAGCGATGCCCGTCTGGCTTTGGAAGAGAGTTCGAAATATGAACAGCAACTGACCGAGAATGCCACCCAGTTGAGACTGGTGGAGTCCTTGCGTAACTATGTGAACAATCCGAAGAATGCAAACGAGGTGATTCCCGCTAATGTAGGGTTGCAGGACCAGAATTTGGGTTCTATCATCAACCAATATAACACGATGCTGATCGAACGCAAGCGTTTGCTCCGTACCTCTTCCGAAAACAATCCTGCGGTAATCAATATCAATACGGGCATCGAGTCCATGCGGCACAATGTGCAGACTACCGTGAACAGTGTACTGAGAGGGTTGCAGATAGCGCAGTCCAACCTTGAACGTCAGGCACGGAAGTTTGAAGGCAGGATCAGCAGTGCGCCGCAGCAGGAGAAAGAATTTCTTACTATCTCCCGCCAGCAGGAAATCAAGGCGACCCTTTACATTATGTTGCTTCAGAAGCGTGAGGAAAACGCAATAACCCTGGCATCCACTGCTAATAACGGACGTATCATCAAAGCTGCTCTTCCTAGTAAAAAGCCGGTTTCTCCTAAGAAGAAGATAGTTCTGCTGGCTGCCTTTGTATTGGGTATGGGTATTCCTGTAGGTCTTATTTATTTGAAGGATTTATTAAAATATAAGATAGAGAATGCCGAGGATGTGGAGAAGATAACGGATGTTCCTATTTTGGGTGAGCTTCCTTTAAGTAAGAAGCCCGAAAAAGGTGCCATTGTGGTTCAGGAGAATCAGAATGGTATGATGGAGGAGGCTTTTCGTGGTCTGCGTACCAATATGTTGTTCATGCTTGGTGCCAGTCAGAAAGTGGTGCTTTTTACATCCACACAGCCGGGTGAAGGTAAGTCTTTTATTGCTGGAAATACGGCAGTCAGTCTGGCCTATATGGGTAAGAAAGTTGTTATTGTGGGTTTGGATATCCGCAAGCCGGGGCTGAATAAGGTCTTTAATCTGTCCCATCGCACGGAAGGTATTACCAATTATCTGGCTGACCCCGAGCATACCAATCTTTTTGATATGATACAACATTCGGATGTAAGTCCTAATCTTGATATTCTTCCGGGTGGTCCTATTCCTCCCAATCCTACAGAGTTGATGGCGCGTACGGTGCTGGAAGATGCAATAGAGAAATTGAAAGAGCGTTACGATTACATTATTCTTGATACGGCTCCTATTGCTATTGTGACCGATACTGCTATTGCCAGTCGTGTGGCTGATATGTGCGTGTATGTGTGTCGTGCAGATGTAACTCCGAAGTTGGGGTATCAGTATATTAATGTGCTGCGGGATCAGAAGAAATTCGATAAATTGGCTACGGTTATTAATAGCATTGATTTGAATTCAAGAAAGAGTGGCTATGGGTATGGTCATAAGTATGGCTATGGATATGGGCACAAATATGGGTATGGCTATGGTATGGACAATAGCAAAAAAGATTGATAAAAATATAGGATATGAGAAGTTTTGAAAAACTTAAGATAGCGGTGGCTGGTACTGGTTATGTTGGGTTAAGCATTGCTATCTTGTTGGCACAGCATCATCAGGTGATTGCAGTGGATGTTATTCCTGAAAAGGTTGATTTGATAAACCAACGTAAATCCCCAATCCAGGATGATTATATTGAAAAGTATTTGGCGGAAAAGGAATTGAATCTTATTGCGACTTTAGATGCGACAAAAGCATATAGTGAGGTAGATTTTGTGGTTATTGCTGCACCTACAAATTATGATCCTTTGAAGAATTATTTTGATACTTCTCATGTGGAGGAAGTGATTAAGTTAGTAAGAAATGTCAACCCTAATGCCGTTATGGTGATTAAAAGTACTATTCCTGTAGGATATACCGAAAATGTTCGTCAGAAGTTGGATACGGAGAATGTGATTTTTTCACCGGAATTCTTGCGCGAAAGCAAGGCTTTATATGATAATCTTTATCCCAGTCGCATTATTGTAGGCAGGCCGGAAGGTGATGCTCGCTTGGAAGAGGCTGCTCACATATTCGCAGAGTTGCTTCAAGAAGGGGCGATTCAGAAAAATATTGATACGTTGTTTATGGGGCTTACTGAAGCAGAAGCTGTAAAACTTTTTGCTAATGCTTATTTGGCTTTGCGTGTGTCTTATTTTAACGAATTGGACACATATGCCGAAATGAAAGGGTTGGACACGAAAGCCATCATCGAAGGGGTCCGCGTATCGGTACACATTATAACAATCCGAGTTTTGGCTATGGTGGCTATTGTTTACCAAAAGATACTAAACAGTTGCTTGTTAATTATACTAATGTACCTGAGAATTTAATACAAGCCATTGTGGAAAGCAACCGTACTCGCAAGGACTTCATTGCCGATCAGGTGCTTCATAAAGCTGGCTACTATGATTATTATAATCGGGATGACTATAATTCTGTAGAAGAGAAACGTTGCGTAGTGGGTGTTTATCGTTTAACGATGAAATCGAATTCAGATAACTTTCGTCAATCTAGCATCCAAGGTGTAATGAAGCGTATCAAAGCAAAAGGAGCAGAAGTGATAATCTATGAGCCGACCTTAGAGGATGGTAGCACATTTTTGAGTAGTAAGGTGGTGAATGACTTTACGAAGTTTATGGAACAAAGTCAGGTGATTATAGCGAATCGATATGATAGTTGTTTGGATGAAATGAAGGAGAAAGTTTATACAAGGGATATTTTTAGCAGAGATTAAATAAGTATTTTTTAGATTAAATATTGATTCTGATTTATAAACAAGATGGAGAATAATCCTTCTGGTAATAAACGTATTGCTAAAAATACATTGTTGCTTTATTTTCGAATGCTGTTGACCATTTTAGTAGGGCTTTATACTAGCCGTGTAGTGCTCAATACACTGGGAATAAGCGATTATGGTGTTTATAATATTGTTGGTGGCGTTGTGACCATGCTTGCTTTTTTGAATTCAGCAATGGTAGCAGCTTCCCAACGCTTTATTTCATTTGAATTGGGTACTGGTGATTTGGAAAAGCTGAAAAAGGTTTTTTGTACATCAGTATCCATACATATAACTTTAGCCATTCTTATATTAATTGTTGCAGAAACAATTGGCTTATGGTTTGTCAATGCTTATTTGAATATTCCTCTAGACAGGATGGAAGCGGCTAACTGGGTTTATCAATGTTCAGTCCTTACATTGATTTTGACAATAATAAGTGTACCTTATAATTCATGTATTGTTGCACATGAGCATATGAGAGCTTTTGCTTATGTTAGTATTGTTGAGGTAATTCTAAAACTAGCGATAGTCTATCTGTTATTAATTGGTGACTTTGATAAGTTGATATTATATGCTATATTGATAGCTGTAGTTGCTTTTATTATTCGAATAATATATGGTATTTATTGTAAACAGAATTTTGAAGAGTGTACTTATCATTTTCTATTTGATAGAAAACTATTTAAAGAAATGTTTGCTTTTGCAGGTTGGAGTGTTATTGGCAATTTAGGTTTTTCATTAAAAGACCAAGGCTCTAATATCATTCTAAATCTATTTGGAGGAACAACAGTTAATGCTGCACGTGGAATAGCAATGCAAGTTAATGGAATTATTAGTAATTTTTCTTATAATTTTACGATGGCTTTAAACCCTCAAATAACAAAACAATATGCGGCAGGTAATATGAATGAATCTGGAAGATTGGTATATACAGGATGTCGTTATTCATTTTATTTGCTACTATTGATTGCAATCCCAGTTATGATTAATGTCGATTATTTGTTACAATTATGGTTGGGAACTATTCCTAAATATACATCTCAATTCTTATTGTTGGCTTTAATTACAGCATTAATAAATGTTATGTCTCCTCCATTAACAACGGCTTTACAAGCAACAGGGAATATTAAAGTTTTTCAAATAGTGATATGCATTATTATGTTATGTGAATTGCCTTTTAGTTATTTTATTTTGTATACAGGGGGCAAACCTTATATGGTAATGTATCCTAGTATTTTTGTGATATCAATCGGTTTGTTCGCTCGTTTTCTCATTTTAAAAAAAATAAGCCCATTTTATAAACTACGTCATTTTACGTTTAATGTTTTTTGTAGAAATATATTGATTGCTATTGTATGTTACTATATTTCTTTTAAAATTAAAACCAGCTTCTTCTTTTGCGATTTTATTTCATTTTTGTTGACGAGTTTTATTGCTTTTATTGTGTCATGCCTTATTATTTATGTTATAGGATTTTCACCTGAAGAGCGTAATGCTTTATTGAATTTTATCAAAAATAAAATTAGAAAAAGATGAATAGAATAGACTTTAAAATAAATTCTTTGATCTCTTATATATTGCAAATCCTTGTTATATGTTCTATTCTTTGTGTTCTACCTGTTTTCCAAGAAATTCTTTCTGTTAGACTTTCTGAACGAATCTTAGCATTAATAGGTTTTTGTACTTGTTCTATCTTTTTTTGTAGGTATCATTCTTTGTTGGATAAAGTAGGCTGGGTATATTGTATTTCATTATTGGTTATTTCAATTGTTCATACTGATATGGTGACAGTTGAAAATACATTTATGAGTTCCATAAGATGGCTTAATATTTTCTTGTTGATACTTCTGTATAAGAACTTAAACTTAAATACGAGGTGGCTGTTATATTTTGCGTTTGTATTTTACATAACCGAATGCGGAATATGTATTATTGAAAAACTAGGTAAGTTTTATGTTATAGATGCTGAATTCAACTTGCAAATGCAACAGAATTCTGATTAATAATTTGTTTAAAT